>JAESFG010000238.1_pt1 | contig 133862 bp, 135 predicted proteins | sample 9269371 | NCBI WGS metagenome assembly JAESFG01 (sample SAMN14506227, study PRJNA617093) | algae metagenome | isolation source: Aetokthonos hydrillicola CCALA 1050 (B3-Florida) and co-occurring... | place: USA: South Carolina | collected 2013-01-01 | reverse complement strand
AGAATGAACGCCTTCTGCGCGTCCGAAAACTTCGATGCCTTCATCGTCTTCCGCTCCTCCCAGCCAGGGGATGTTAGCGCGGAAAACTCCAGTTTCGAACGATCCAGTTTTCAGGGATCAGAGCAAGCGCAACTCGTTGGCCTTTGGAACAGGCCCGTTAACTAGCCTTTTACGAACGGCGCCGTTTCGAGCCCGAAAGGGCAAAAATCTCTGCGCTTTGCGCAATTGTTCCTGACGGACGCATACACGTCACCACCCTCATGGGATCTCGCCGTTGGATGACGGCGATCGCTGCTGTCGTTGACGCCTACGTTCAGGTATTTCGGCGCTGACGAAGATGCGTCGGTCAATCGCCGTCACATGACCACGCGGCAGCGTGCCGCTGCGATAGCCTTCCTTGAGCCACAGGGGGCGAAAGGAGGCCATGAGCGCCCTGACGCTTTCAGACCTTTTGCGCCACGGAAACCCCGCTCACCATCGCCAACGACTTGGTCATGGGGATCGCGCTGGTATCCGAGAGCACGCGCACGTCGTGCAGCGACCACGTTCCCTGCCCGATGATTACAGAAGGGGCGATGCTGGCAGAGCGCGCCCGCGAGATCGCCGGTGGCGCTGTCATGTGCGAAGTGGCGCGACGGCCATGAGAAAGCGGAGGCGACAGGCGATGCGCCTGTTCGACGAGGCGGCAGCTCCCCGACCCCTACAAGGCAGGCGGCTACCTCGACCGGTGGCCGGTAGTCGCCGGTGCCGCCATCGCCGTGCTGCCCTGGCTGATCCCTCGGAGACGTCAGCGGTGGCGCAAAACGCCGCTGATCGGCCACTCCGCCTCGCGCCCCTGTCGGGGTGGGGCCGGCGCGGCGCCCTTTCAAGCAAGTCGGGCCAGTGTACCTATGGCGTACCTATCGCAGTTTCGAGCCCCGAGTGAGCATCAATAAGTAATTGATTTTATTGGTGGGCCCGGAGGGACTCGAACCCCCAACCAAGCGGTTATGAGCCGCCGGCTCTAACCATTGAGCTACAGGCCCCACCCGCGGCTGGCTTAGGCGGTTTTGGCCGTGGTGACAAGGCGGCGACGTTGCGTCTGTCTCGCCTCGCCCGCCTGCCTCGTCTCGCCTGTCGGTGCCGCCGAGTGCAGCGGCCAGGCTGCGCGCCGCAATCGGCCCACAATCGGACGCTACGCCGCTTTGATCAACCGCTGACCGGAGCCCACGATGCGCACGTCGCTTCTAACCCTTGCCCTCGCCGCCACCCTGGCCGTCCCCGGCCTGTCGATGGCGGCGGACGCCTTTCCGCCTCCCCGCATCATCGTCGGCGGCGAAGGCGAAGCGACCGTGGCGCCCGACATGGCGCTGCTGACGCTCAGCGTGATGCGCGAGGCGAAATCGGCGCGTGAGGCGCTCGACGCCAACAACGACGCCATGGCCGCCGTCATCACCGGCATGAAGGCCGCGGGCATCGCCGAGCGTGACCTGCAGACCGCCGCCATCCAGGTCAATCCGCGTTACAATTTCAAGAACAATCCCGACGGCACGCAGGAAGCCGTGCTGGTCGGCTACCAGGTCACGAACACGCTTTCGGTGCGGGTGCGCAACCTCGACCAGACCGGCGAGATCATCGACAAGGCGGTGACGCTCGGCGTCAACCAGGGCGGCGACATCCGCTTCGTCAACGAGGACCCGTCGGCGACCATCATCGAGGCCCGCAAGCGCGCCGTGGCCGATGCCATCGCCAAGGCGAAGGTGCTGGCGGAAGCGGCCGGTGTGTCGCTCGGCCGGGTGCTGGAGATTTCGGATCAGTTCGGCGCGCCGCCGCCCGGACCGATGATGGCGAAGAGTTTTGACATGGCGGCCTCCCCGGTGCCGGTGCAGGCGGGCGAGAACAGTTATCGCGTCCAGGTGTCCGTCACCTTCGAGATCGGCAAGTAGCAGCGCTGGAGCATCCCGGACGAAAAAGGCCGGCGATGATTGCCGGCCTTTTTCATGAGTGCCCGTCGCGCCGTTCATCCGATGACGGGGCAATGCGGCGCACGGGCGAACAAAAGGTTCACGCGGTGGCCCCATTTATGGCCGCGCACCTCGATCGTGCGGCGGTCGACGTCGACGACTCGCGGGTTGCGCACGCCCATCCGCCAGGCCTTGTCGACAGCGCGCCAGGGCGTGCAGCCGCGGAACTGCCGGCCGCCGCGCCAGTCGTCGCGACGCCATTCGTCGCGCTGCCAGTCATCGCCCCGCCGGTCATCGTACCGCCAGCCGTCACCCTGCCAGTCGTCGTCGCCGACGCGGATGCCGAACTCGGCCTTGCCGGCCTGAGCGCCAAGGCCCAGGTAGACGTTGTCGGCATGCGCAGCCACGGGCATGCCGGCGGAGCCGAATGCGATGAGGGCCGAAAGGGCGGCGGCTTTGATCTTCGTGATCATTGTTCTTGTCTCCGATGTTGGGCTTCGTTCTCGAAGCAACGGGGAGACAATGCGCCGGCGCGCCTGAACCCAGTGCGAACCGGGTGTTCATCGGGGGTTCAGCCGTGGTGAGCTTCAAGGTTCGCCATGTATGAGATGGTCGAAATAGTCTTCGGGCTCGGCGACGTCGCTCTCGGAGGCGGTGATGCGCCCGCGAACGGAAATGCGCGCTTGATGCACCGTATCGGGCGAACCCGAGACCAGCGGGTGCCACCACGAAAGGTCGCCACCCTCGGCGACGATCCGGTAGCCGCAAGTCGCCGGCAGCCAGGAGATCGTTCGCACATTGTGCGGTGTGAGGCCAATGCAGTCCTCGACCTTCGCCAGGCGGTTGGCATAGTCCGAGCACCGGCAGGTGCCCGCATCAAGCAGCCGGCAGGCGACGCTCGTCCAATGAATTTCGCCAGTGTCCTCGTCCTCCAGCTTGGCAAGGCAGCATTTGCCGCAGCCGTCGCAGAGCGACTCCCATTCGGCAGTCGACATCTCGTCGAGGCTTTTGGTCTTCCAGAACGGCTCGGCCATGGCGGGGACGGTTTGGACCCGCATAAATGCGCGGTCAAGCATCGGGACCGCGGCCCGGTAGTGGGCATAACGACGTACCTGATCGCCGACAGTGACTAGAAATATCGGAACCAAGCCGCGTATCGGCGGTTTCCACGCCGATCGGGACGCCAAGAATTTCGGAGCATGAAGCTGACATGACGCGAATATCGGCACTTCTTGCAGGAACCGCGCTGGCCGCCTTGGTTGCGACCACGGCCGGCGGCGCACCGAGCCCGTCCGGCGAACCAGTTGGATTGAAGACCGGCGGCTTGCCTCTGCTACTGGCGCAGGCGGAAGAAGCCGACGAGGAAAGATTGCGCCGGCTGCAGCAGGAGCAGCAGGATCAGGCACCGCAGCCCGAAGCGGCTCCGCCCGCGGAAGAGCAGCCTGCGCCGCCTCCTGCCGAAGAGCCCGTGGCGCCGCCGCCGGAACCAGCGCCGCCCCCTGCGGCGGAGGAAGCACCACCGCCCGCGCCCGAACCGGCGCCCGAGCCGGCTTTTCCGCCGGCGGCCGACGAGCCCGCCGCACCTCCGGCGGAGGCGCCCGCCGAGCAGCCTCCTGCCCCACAGTCGCCCGTCGTGGAGGAGCCCGCTGCGACGGAAGCACCGCCGCCGTCACCCGAAGCTCCACCAACACCGGAAGCTCCGCCGGCACAGGACCAGGCTCCCGTTACGGAACCCAAGCCTGAGTCGCCTCCCACCGAGCAGCCCGCCCCGGCGCAGCCCGAAGCGCCTGCCCAGCCCACTCCGCCAGCGGACGCCGCCCCGGAGCAGGCACCCACGACGGAAGCAAAGCCCGAGGTGCCGGCGGAACAGCATGCTACCCAACCGGAACCGGCGCAACCGGCGCCTCCGGCGGACGCGGCTCCCGCGCAACCCGCCGAGCCCTCGGCACCGCAATCCGGCGAGGCCCCGCCGCAGCAGGAAGCACCCCTCCTCGACAGCCAGAAAGTGCCGCCCCCCGCCCCGGACGGAGGTCAGCCTCCCGCGCCCGAAACCGCCGCACCGGCCGAGCCTGCCGCCCCACCGCCCGCGACCGACGCGGAAGCTCAACCGGCAACCCCGGCGGCGATCGAATCCGCCACGGCGGAGAAGGGCAAGCGTTCCAGGCGCGCGCCGGACGAGGCCAGGCGCGAGCGTCCGGGCGGCGCGGAGGTGCTGCGCGAAATCGGCAACCGTATCATTCTCGAACTCGGCGGAGGCCAGGTGCTGGTCGAAAGCAGCGACCGTCCGCGCATGACCCGCGGCGCACGCGAAGTCTTCTACGAGGACCTGCCGCGTGGCCGTACAAGGGAAACCGTGGTGCGTCGCGACGGCACGCAGGTTGTCACCATCCGCGACGCCTATGGCGATATCATCCGCCGCTCGCGGATCACGCCGGACGGTCGCGAATATGTGCTGGTCTATGTCGACGAGGAGAATTTCGACCGCGTGCGCGAATGGCGCGACCCGGGCCTCGATCTGCCGCCGATGCGGCTGAACATCCCGCGCGACGAATACATACTCGATGCCGGCCGCGCCGGCGACGCGGATGCCTATTACGACTTCCTCGACCAGCCCCCGGTCGAACGCGTCGAGCGGCTGTACTCGGTCGACGAGGTCAAGCGCTCGGCGCGCATCCGAGACAAGGTGCGCCGTGTCGAACTCGACACGGTGAACTTCGGCTTCGGATCCGCCGACATCGACGACGCCGAGATCGCCAAACTGGAGAATGTCGCCACCGCGATGGAGCGGCTCCTTGCCGAGAACCCCGCCGAGACGTTTCTGGTCGAGGGCCATACCGACGCGGTGGGCAGCGACGTCGCCAACCTTGCGCTGTCGGACCGGCGGGCCGAGGCGGTGGCCGACGCGCTGACCAGCGTTTTCGACATCCCGCCCGAAAATCTGGCGACGCAGGGCTATGGCGAGCAGTACCTCAAGGTGCGGACGCAGGCGCCGGAACGCGAAAACCGGCGTGTCGCCATCCGCAGGATCACGCCGCTGGTGGCACCAGTCGCCAAGGCCAACTGACGCGGCGCAACGCACTGGCCCCGTGCCCGCCGCGTTCACCCGCCAGCGAATGCTTCCGAGAGCCGGCCGGCCGCTTCGCCGGCCGGTTCTTTGTGCACTGCACCCTCTTGCTTTCGCCGTTGGGTTGGCAGACATGTCACCTGGATCCTGCGCGGCACGGAACCGACGATGAAACGCCTGGAACTCGCTATCGAATCCGTCATCCTGGCGAGCCGCTGGCTGCTCGTGGTGTTCTACATCGGGCTAGCAATCGCGTTGGCGATTTATGCTGTCGCCTTCGGCAAGAAGCTGGTCGAGTTTGCCCTGCAGGTGATGGTGTTGACTGAAACCAACCTCATCCTGAAGGTGTTGGGACTGATCGACGCCGCGCTGGTCGCCAGCCTGCTCGTCATGGTCATCATCTCGGGCTACGAGAACTTCGTCAGCCGGTTCGACCAGCATGACGGAGAGGTGCACTGGCTGGGCACGATCGACGTCGGGTCGTTGAAGATCAAGGTGGCCTCCACCATCGTCGCGATCTCTTCGATCCACCTGCTGCAGGTGTTTCTCAACCAGTCGCAATTCACCACGCCGCAGCTGATGTGGCTGACGCTGATGCATCTCGCCTTCGTGCTCTCGGCATTGATCCTTGCCTATATCGACAAGCTCACCGCGAAGGACGGAAAGAAGTCCGAGGACGAAGGGCCGAGCCTTTAGGAGCCGGTCCGGGCGTAGCCGGCCACTCTACCCCAGCGGCATGACCTTCGTGTCGGTCGCGGCAAACGCCGCGTCGGGCACGAAGAAATCGCCGGCGAGCGGACCCTTGGCGGTGGGCGCATAGCGGGAAAAGTCGATCACGCCCTCTTCGCGCAGCAGAAGCTCGTCGATGAAGAAGTTGCCGGTGGTCTGGCGCGACGGCCGACTAAAGATCGCGTAGGCGGCGTCGGCAACAATCTCCGGCGAGCGGCTGATTGCCGCGACGCGCTCGCCGCCCAGGAGGTTGCGCACGGCGGCGGTGTCGATCGCCGTCAACGGCCACAGCGAGTTCACCGCGATCCCGTCCTTTGCGAACTCGGCGCTCATGCCCAGGGTGCACATCGACATGCCGAACTTTGCCATCGTGTAGGCAACATGGCCCTTGAACCACTTCGCTTCCATGTCGAGCGGCGGCGAGAGGGTGAGGATGTGCGGATTTTCCGCCTTCTTCAGATGCGGGATGCAGCTCTTCGACACCAGAAAGGTTCCGCGCGTGTTGATCTGGTGCATCAGGTCGAAGCGCTTCATGTCGGTTTCCAGCGTAGCGGTGAGCTGGATGGCGCTGGCATTGTTGACGCAGATGTCGATGCCGCCGAAGGCTTCCACCGTCTTCGCCACCGCGTCGGCCACCTGTGCCTCCTCGCGGATGTCGCACAGAGCCGGCAGTGCCCTGCCGCCGGCCGCCTCGATCTCGGCGGCGGCCGTGTGGATCGTGCCCGGCAGCTTCGGGTGCGGCTTGTCGGTCTTTGCCGCGATCGTCACATTGGCGCCGTCACGGGCCGCCCGCAGCGCGATCGCGAGCCCGATGCCGCGCGAACCGCCGGAGATGAACAGCGTCTTTCCCTTGAGCGACATGCGGGACCTCCCCTTTAGCCGTCAGCCGAACACGGCGTCGTAGGCTGCCACCGCCGCCTTGGCGCGCGCGGCAACGTCGGCGGCCGAAAAGCCGGCCTTGTAGAGGCTGGAGCCCAGTCCGAACGCGCGCACGCCTGCCTTGGCGTAGGTCGAAAAATTCTCGTCTGACACGCCGCCGACCGCCGCGATCACCGTGTCTTTCGGCAGCACCGCGCCCATCGCCTTGATCCCCTCGGCGCCCAGAACACCGGCCGGGAAGAATTTCAAGCCGGACGCGCCGGAGCGCAGCGCCAGAAAGGCCTCGGTCGGCGTGAACACGCCAGGCAGCGTCACCATCCGCTTCTGCGCCGCCGCCTCCAGCACGGCGGGCTCGACATTCGGGCTGACCAGGAGGCGCCCGCCGACGGCATCGAGGCGCGCAACTTCCGCCGGTTCGAGCACGGTGCCCGCGCCGATGAGAACATTGGCCGGGGCGGCTTTCGCCAGCGCCTCGATCGAGCGAAACGGTTCGGGCGAATTGAGCGGGATCTCGATCGCCTCGAAACCGGCCGCGATCAGCGCGTCCGACACCGGCAGGATTTCGTCGGGCCGGATGCCGCGCAGGATTGCGACAAGGTTGCGCTTGAGCGCCGGCCAGGGCGCTGACTTCAACTCGGGCATCTACGCCTCGCCTCCAAACCAGAGCCCGCGTGCGGCGGCCAGCAGGCCGAGCCGCACCACTTCGTCGGCGTCTGCCGTCCGCAGCGCCATGCCCGCCATCTCCATGCCGGCGCGGTAAAGCTGTTCCATGCGCCCCGACGCGACAAGAATGGCGGTCGCCTCCTTGCTCAACTGCCGGGCGGCGGAACCGATCTCGCCGCCGATCAGCAGGCCCGAGAGCCGCGCCGCGGCATCCGCCAGCGACAGGCCTTCGAGCAGCGAACCTGCCCGGATGCCAAAGAGATTTTTCAGGACGCCCGCCGGATCGCCTAGACCCGCCCGCAGCCCGGCGGAAAAGGCCGGCGCTTCGGGATCGACGCTTCCCGCCGCATCGCCGATCGAATGGCGCAGGATCGATTGCCCGGCGAGCAACTGGAATAGCTCGCCGGTCATGACCGTCGAGAACGAGGTAACCGATCCGTCGGACAGGGTCACCCACTTGGAATGGGTGCCAGGCATGGCAACGAGCGCATCGGACAAGCCGGTCTTCAGCACCAGGCCGAGAAGTTGCGTCTCCTCACCGCGCATCACATCGGGCGCAGCACCGCGCTGCGCCATTCCGGGCAGGATGCGCACGGTCCGGCCGCCGGCATCCGGCGCGACGCTGTCGGCAAGCACCTTTTTCAGCGGCGCCGGCACCTCGACATAGGCGGCTTCCTTCCAGCCCTGCCGCGAACCCGCCATGCCGCAGATCACCACCGGCGTTTCGGCCGGCACGCCGAGCACTTGCAGATGGCTTTCGAGGATACTGGTAAATCCGCCCTGTCGACCTGCATCCAGGCCGTCATCGGCGCGGCGCTCGCCCAATAGGGTCCCGTCGCGGCGCATCGGCCACAGTCGCATGCGGCTGGTGCCCCAGTCCACCGCCACGAAATCCGGTCTGCCGTCCTGCGCCATGCTCAAAAACGCTCCTGCCGGCGCCTTCTAGGCGAAATCGCATGAGTGGGGAAGTTGCGGAGGCGATACGTCCGCCTCACAAACCCGCGGTCGCCAGCAGATGCCTCATCCGCGCCGTCGCAAGCTCCGGATCGCGCAGCAGGCCCGCCCGGTCGGCCAGGCAGAAAATCTCGGAATAGTGTGCGATGGAACGCGCCGACTGCATGCCGCCGATCATGCAGAAATGGTCCTGGTGGCCGTTCAGCCAGGCCATGAACACCACGCCCGCCTTGTAGTACTCCGTCGGCGCCCCAAAAATCTTTCGCGAAAGCGGCACGGTCGGCGCCATCAGGGCGTCGTAGCCAGGCCGGTCGCCCGCAGCGAGTTTTGCGAGCGCAGCCCCAGCCACCGGTGCGATGGCGTCGAAGATGCCGAGAAGGGCGTGCGAATGGCGCTGCCCGTCTCCGGCGATCAGCTCCGGATAGTTGAAATCGTCGCCGGTGAACATCATCACGCCGTCCGGCAGGCGACGGCGCAGCTCGACCTCGCAGGCAGCGTCGAGTAGCGATATCTTGATGCCCTCGACCTTGTCCCGGTTGCGCCTGATGATCCCGATCACCGTCTCCAGCGCCGGCTCGAATTTTTCGCTGCCCCAGTAGCCCTTCAGCACCGGGTCGAACATGTCGCCCAGCCAGTGCAGGATCACCTTGTCCTTCGCCTGGGAAAGCAGCCTGTCGTAGACGCGGGCGTAGTCGTCGCGGTCTTTCGCGACGGCCGCCAGCGCACGGCTCGCCATCATGATGATGCGGCCGCCGACGCCTTCCACGAAAGCGAATTGCTCCTCATACGCCGCGATGACGTCGTCGATGCTCTTCGCCCGACCGGGCGCCAAATGGTCGGTGCCGGCGCCCGAAGCGAGGTCGGCGCCCGGCACGCTGCGCGCCTCCGTGACGGAGCGGCGGATGAGCTCCTTGGCATTGATCCAGTCCAAGCCCATGCCGCGCTGCGAGGTGTCCATCGCCTCGGCGATGCGGAAGCCGAGCGACCAGAGATGGTGGCGGAATGCCAGCGTACGCTCCCAGTCGACGACCGGCTGCGACCACGGCCGCTCCATGCGGAAAGGATCGGCGACCACATGTGCGGCGGCATAGGCGACGCGCGACCAGCGCTTGCCGGTGACGGCCTTCACCGGTCGGCCCGCGAGCACGTATTCGGAGAGCTTGCCATGATGGTCAGGCAGCACGATGCGCATCGGCGATCCTCCCGGTTTGGCGATCGTATAAATGGAACGTTCCAATTTTGCAATCGCCTTTCTCGTGCATTGGCATTCGACCCTCTGACGCTATGCTGGGTTGCTGTACTTCCTGAAATGCTTGCATCGTATGCAGTTCACCTGCCAAGTCCCACTCACCACAAGACGGTTGACGGCTCGTCTCATTTGTGATTTAGAACGTTCCAATAAATCGGTGCCGTTATCGCGCCGATCGGAGGAACGATGGCAGGCCGGGAGAAAGCGACGATTCTCGACATCGCACGCGAGGCAGGCGTGTCGAAGTCGACCGTGTCGCTGGTGATCCAGGGCAGCGGCCTGATCCGTCCGGAGACGGCCACCAAGGTGCGCCGGGCCATCGAGCAGACAGGCTATGTCTACAACCGCGGCGCCGCCAATCTGCGCAGGGCGCAATCCAACGTTATCGGAATGGTCGTCAACGACCTCACCAATCCCTTTTATGCGGAACTCGCAGTCAGCATGGAGCGCGTGTTCCAGTCGGCCGGCGTCGTGCCTTTCATCGCCAACACGGCAGAGAATTCGGTTCGCCAGCAGGAGGTGCTGCGCTCGCTGATGGAGCAGGGCGTCGGCGGGCTGATCGTGTCGCCGGCACGCGGCACCGCGCCCGACGCCTTCCGCCGGCTGGAACTGGCCAGCATCCCGGTGGTGTTCGCCATGCGCCGCCTGCCAGGCAACCGCAGCCCGGCCGTGGTGCCGGACAATCGCTACGGCGCAGCGCTCGCCGCCCGTCATCTCGTGCGCAAGGGCCACACCCGCCTCGCCTTCTTCGGCGGCTCGCCCGACCTCGTCGTCTACCAGGACAGGCTCGCCGGTTTTCGCGATGCGTGCCAGGTGAGCGGCATCGCCGCCGACGACATCGTCGTAGTCGAAGGCGAGACCAGCCGGCGCGGCGGCATGGCATGCCTGGAAACCGCCCTCGCCTCGGCCAACCCGCCGACCGCCGCGCTGTGTTTCAACGACGCTGTTGCCTTCGGCGCCCTGCTCGGGCTGCGCAAGGCCGGCCGCGAGCCGGGGCGGGATTTTGCCGTGGTCGGCTTCGACGACGTGGCGGAGGCCGAGCACTATATGCCCGCGCTGACCAGCGTGGCAGTGAACACCGCGGGCCTCGGCGAACGCGCCGCGCAGACGGTGCTGAAGATGATGCAGTCCGGCACGATCCGCGCCGAAGATCACATCGGCGCGGTCAACCTTGTGGTGCGCGAGAGCTGCGGACCCGACCGGACGATGCAGTTAGGGGCGGCGCAATGACGGTGAGATGGGGCCTGGTCGGCGCGAGCACGATCGCCAAGCAGTTCATGATCAACGCGATCCGCGCCCAGAGGGAGGGCGAGGTCGCGGCGGTGATGAGTTCAAGCGCGGACCGCGCAGTTGCCTACGCCAGGGAAAGCGGCATTCCGGCCGCCTTCTCCTCGCTCGATGCGCTTCTTTCGTCCGGCATCGACGCCGTCTACATCTCGACCACCAACGAATTGCACCTGGAGCAGGCGCTTGCCGCAGCCAATGCGGGAAAGCACGTGCTGTGCGAAAAGCCGCTGGCGCTGAATAGCGCCGATGCCAGGAAGATCGTGGCGGCCTGCAAGGCAGCCGGCGTCGTCATGGGCACCAACCATCATCTGCGCAATGCCGGCGCGCATCGCGCCATGCGCGAGGCGATCGCCTCGGGCCGCATCGGCACGCCGGTGGCCGCGCGCGTCTTCCACGCCGTCTACCTGCCGGAGCACTTGCAGGGCTGGCGGCTGCGCAAGCCCGAGGCCGGCGGCGGCGTGGTACTGGACATCACCGTGCACGACGCCGACACGCTGCGCTTTGTCCTCGGCTCCGACCCCGTCGAGGTGACCGCCTTCACGCAGTCGGCCGGCATGGCCGCGGGCGGCCTGGAGGACGGCGCCATGTGTGTCTGGCGTTTCGCCAACGGCGTGATCGCGCAGTCGCACGAGGCCTTTACGGTCAAGTATGCCGGTACCGGCTTCGAGGTGCACGGTTCGGAAGGCTCGCTGATCGCCAGGGACGTGATGACGCAGAAGCCGGTCGGCTCGGTGACGCTGCGCACGGACAAGGGCGAGGAGGAACTCTCCTTCGACCGCGAGGATCTCTACACGCGCTCGCTCACCGCCTTCCACGCAGCGATCCGCGGCGAGGGCCAGCCCGCCGCGACCGGCGAGGACGGAGTCTGGTCGCTCGCCGCAGCCGAAGCCGCGCTAGCCTCGGCAAAGTCCGGCCGCGCGCAGAAGGTTGAGGCAGACGTGTGATGGCAGCGACCTCTCTCGTGCCGGTGACTTCGATGCCCCCTCACCCGGCCTCCGCTTCGCTCGGCCACCCTCTCCCCGCTGGGGAGAGGAGGCTTGCCGCCGCCCTGCCAAACCTTCATCGCGAGTGGCCGCGACGCCTGACTTTCTCCTCTCCCCAGCGGGGAGAGGGTGGCCGAGCGAAGCGGAGGCCGGGTGAGGGGGAAGTTATCCGACAGAACCTGCGGAGCTGCCTGTGACCAAACTCACAACCCCCGCGGCAGCGGCAGCGATGATCCCGGACGGCGCGGTGGTCTCCGTCTCCTCCTCCTCCGGCCTCGGCTGCCCGGACCTGATGCTGAAGGCGATCGGCGAACGGTTTGACCGCGAGGGCCACCCGCGCGACATCACCACCCTTCATCCGATCGCCGCCGGCGACATGAGCGGCATCAAGGGCGTCGACTACATCGCGAAGAAGGGATTGTTGAAGAAGATCATCGGCGGTTCGTACCCGTCCGGACCGTCATCCTCCGAGCCGCCGCTGATCTGGCAGATGATCACCGGCAACGAGATCCCGGCCTACAACATCCCCTCCGGCATCATGTTCGACATGCACCGCGAGGCCGCGGCCAAGCGCCCTGGCGTGCTCACCAAGGTCGGCCTCGACACCTTTGTCGACCCGTCGCGCCAGGGCTGCGCCATGAACGAGCGCGCCGCGGCCGAGCCGGTCGTAAAGAAGGTGGAGTTCGACGGCGGCGAGTGGCTCTATTTCCCGGCAATCGTGCCGCAGGTCGCGATCATCCGCGCCACCACGGCCGACGAGCGCGGCAATCTCACCTACGAGCACGAGGGCGCCTATCTCGGCGGCCTCGACCAGGCGCTCGCCGCCCGCAACAATGGCGGCATCGTGATCGCGCAGGTGAAGCGCCTCACCAAGGACGGGTCACTGCGCCCGCACGACGTGCGCGTGCCCGGCGTGCTGGTCGACTATGTCGTCGTCGACCCGGACCAGAAGCAGACCACGCAGACCGCCTACGACCCCGCCATCTCCGGCGAGATCATGCGGCCGATCAGTTCGTTCCGCGTGCCGGAGTTCAATGTCCAGAAGGTGATCGCCCGCCGCGTCGCGCAGGAACTCGAGGCCGGCAGCGCCGTCAATCTCGGCTTCGGCATCTCGGCCAACGTGCCGCGCATCCTGCTGGAGGAAGGGCTGCACGGCGCGGTCACCTGGGTGATCGAACAGGGAGCGGTCGGCGGCGTGCCGCTGCTCGACTTCGCCTTCGGCTGCGCCTCCAATGCCGACGCGTTCATGCCCTCGCCCTACCAGTTCACCTATTTCCAGGGCGGCGGCTTCGACGCTTCGCTGCTCTCCTTCCTGGAGATCGACCGCAGCGGCTCGGTCAACGTGTCGAAGCTCGCCTTCCGCCCGCACGTGACGGCCGGTGCCGGCGGCTTCGTCGACATCACCGCGCGCGCGAAAAAGATCGTGTTCTCCGGCATGTTCAATGCCGGCGCCAAGCTCGGCATCGCCGACGGGGAGCTGGTCATCGAGAAGGACGGCAAGCTGAAGAAGCTGGTCAACGAGGTCGAGCACGTGACCTTCTCCGGTCGGCGCGGCGTCGAGCAGGGCCAGGACGTGACCTACGTGACCGAGCGCGCCGTCATGAAGCTGACGGCGCAGGGCATCGTTCTCACCGAGATCGCGCCGGGCGTCGACCTGAAAGCGCATGTGCTCGACCAGTCCGAGTTTCCGCTGATCGTCTCGGATCGTCTGAAGGTCATGCACTCAGCGCTGTTCCGCGACGCGCCGATCGGGCTCTCCCTGCCGCGAAAGGCGCCGCGCGCAATCGCGGGAGGCGTCCATGGCTGATGTCGTTACCTTCGCGAAGAGCGGCGCGATCGCTATGATCACGCTCAGGCGCCCCGAAAAATTCAACGCGCTCGACGTGCCGATGCTGAAGGCGCTCGGCGCTGCGCTCGATGCGGCTGAGTCTGCGCCCGAGATCCGGGTCGTGCTGCTGTGCGCCGAGGGCAAGGGTTTCTGTGCCGGCGGCGATGTCGAGGCCTGGTCGGCGATGAGCGCGGCGGATTTCCAGTTCAACTGGGTGCGCTACGGCCACCGCGTCTTCGATCGCCTCGCACGGCTTCGCCAACCGACCATCGCGGTGATCGCCGGCCACGCGCTGGGCGGCGGGCTCGAACTTGCGGCCTGCTGCGACTTCCGCTTGGCGGAAAGGCACGTGAAGATCGGCGCACCGGAAACCTCGATCGGCGTCGTGCCCGGCTGGTCGGGCACTCAACGCGCCGTGCGCCGTTTCGGGGCACAGGTCACGCGGCGCATGGTTCTGGGCGGCGAAGTGTTTTCCGCGTCGGATGCGCTGGCGCTTGGCATCGTCGACCGCGCGGTCGATACCGGTGCCGGACTGGCCGAAGCAACCGCCTGGGCCGAAAGGATCGCGACGCGCGGACCGCTGGCGACAGAAGCCGCCAAGCTGATGATTTCCATCGCCGAGGGCGAGGAAAAGGAAGCCGCCTCGGAGGCGCTCGCCAGCGGCTTCATCGCGCTGACTGGCGACCTCGAGGCCGGCGTGGCCGCGTTTCGAGAGAAGCGCCCGCCGGTATTTGGGCGGTCCTGATGGGAAGATCCGGCCCAATGCTCGCACCCCTTCGCACCCCCCTCTGTCCTGCCGGACTGTCCGGCAGGACAGAAGGGAGTTCTTTGCCAGTCCGCCTCTCCGCTCCGGACATCGTGGAGATACGGCCATGAACGCCCCGCTGAACATCACCATGCCGGTGGAAGCATCGGCCGCGCCGAAATACTACAGACTGCTGATCGACGGCCGCCATGTCGACGCGGCCGACGGCCGCGTGCTGGAGCGCCGCTCGCCCGGCCACGGTTTTGTCGTATCGCGCTATGCGCAGGCCGGGGCGGCAGATGTCGAGGCTGCCGTGCAGGCCGCGCACCGCGCCTTCGAAACCGGCCCGTGGCCGCGGATGAAGGCCAGCGAGCGCGCCGCGGTCCTGCTCAAGACCGCCGACCTGATCGAGGCGCGGCTGGAGGACATCGCCCGCCTCGATGCACTGGAATCCGGCAAGCCGATCGCCCAGGCGCGCGGTGAAATCGCAGGCGCGGCCGACATCTGGCGCTACGCCGCCTCGCTTGCCCGCACGCTGGCCGGCGAATCCTACGCCAATCTCGGCGATGCCATGCTGGGCGTGGTGGTGCGCGAACCGGTCGGCGTCGTCTCGATCATCACGCCGTGGAACTTCCCGTTCCTGATCGTCAGCCAGAAGCTGCCCTTCGCGCTCGCCGCCGGCTGCACGGCTGTCGTCAAGCCCAGCGAGATGACCTCTGCTTCGACCCTGCTACTCGGCGATCTTCTGTTGGAAGCCGGCATGCCTGCCGGAGTCGTCAACGTGGTGGTCGGTCTCGGCGCCGATGTCGGCGCGCCGATGGTTTACCATCCACTGGTCGAGATGGTGTCTTTCACCGGCTCGACCCGTGTCGGCAAGCTCACCGTGGCGGCCGCAGCGCAATCGCTGAAAAAAGTGTCGATGGAACTCGGCGGCAAGAACGGCCAGATCGTCTTCCCCGACGCCGACCTCGAGGCCGCCGCCGACGCAGCGGTCTTCGGCGGCTTCTTCAACGCCGGCGAGTGCTGCAACGCCGGCAGCCGGCTGATCGTCCATTCCGACATCGCCGAGGAGTTTCTCCCCGCCGTGGGCGAGCTGACGGCAAAAGTTCGCGTCGGCGACCCGCTGGACGACGCCACCAAGGTCGGCGCGATGATCTCAACCGACCATCTCGCCAAGGTTTCCGCCTTCGTCGCACAGGCGGGCGGCGAGGGTGCGAGCCTGCGCGCCGGCGGCGGCGTGCTCGCGGCAAACGCCGGCCAGTACCTGCAGCCGACGATCGTCGCCGGGGTAAAGGAAGACATGGCCATCGCGCGTGAAGAGGTTTTCGGGCCCGTGCTCTCTGTCCTGACTTTTAAAACGATTGAAGAAGCGTTGCGCATCGCCAACAACACACCCTATGGTCTCTCTGCAGGAGTGTGGAGCGCCGACATCGATACCTGCATGGGGATCGCGCGCGGCGTCAGGACAGGGACGGTCTGGGTAAACACCTTCATGGAAGGCTACCCGGAGCTGCCGTTCGGGGGGTACAAGCAATCCGGCATCGGTCGCGAACTCGGGAAGCGCGCCGTGGAGGATTATACCGAAGAAAAAACGATCCAGTTTCATCGCGGCCGTCGCACCGGTTGGTGGGTCGGCTGAGTTTGGAAATGGCAGGCGGCGATGCACGCCGGTCATATGTGAATGCAACAAGGGAGGTATTCATGTTGCGCAAACTGCTTATCGGAACCATGCTTTCGACCGCGCTGTCGGTCGGCTACGCGGCCCCGTCCTTCGCGGACGAAGTGGAAGTCCTGCACTGGTGGACCTCGGGCGGCGAGGCCGCCGCGCTCGACGTGCTGAAGAAGAACCTGGAAAGCCAAGGTGTCACCTGGAAGGACATGCCGGTGGCCGGCGGCGGCGGCGAAGCCGCCATGACCGCGTTGCGCGCCCGTGTCACCGCCGGCAACCCGCCGACGGCCGTGCAGGCGCTGGGCTTCGACATCACAGACTGGGCCAAGCAGGGTGTGGTCGGCGACCTGACCGAAGTCGCTACGGCGGAAGGCTGGGACAAGGTCATTCCGACCGCGCTCCAGAACTTCTCCAAGTATGACGGCAAGTGGATCGCCGCTCCCGTGAACGTCCACTCCACCAACTGGGTGTGGATCAACAAGAAGGCGCTCGACGCCGCCGGCGGCAAGGCTCCCGAGAACTGGGACGAGCTGATCGTCGTGCTCGACAAGATGAAGGCGAACGGCATTTCGCCGATCGGCCATGGCGGCCAGGCCTGGCAGGACGCCACGATCTTCGACGCCGTCGTGCTTTCCGAAGGCACCGACTTCTACAAGGCTTCGATGATCGACCTCGACCCGGCTGCCCTGAACAGCCCGAAGATGGTCGAGGTCTTCGACAAGATGGGGAAGCTGCGCTCCTACGTCGACGACGACTTCTCCGGTCGCGACTGGAACCTCGCCTCCGCGATGGTCATCGAGGGCAAGGCCGGCATGCAGTTCATGGGCGACTGGGCCAAGGGCGAGTTCCTGAAGGCCGGCCAGAAGCCGGGCGTCGACTTCGTCTGCATCCGCTTTCCCGGCACGCAGGGCGCCGTCACCTTCAACTCCGACCAGTTCATGATGTTCAAGGTCGGCGACGCCAACAAGGCCGCGCAGCTGAAGATGGCCTCGGACATCGAGGATCCGGCCTTCCAGTCGGCGTTCAACGTGGTCAAGGGCTCGGTGCCGGCGCGCACCGACGTTCCGGACACCGCCTTCGACGATTGCGGCAAGAAGGGCATGAAGGACCTGGCCGAGGCCAATGCCAACGGCACGCTGTTCGGCTCCATGGCCCACGGCCACGCCAACCCGGCAGCAGTGAAGAACGCCATGTATGACGTGATCACCCGCAACTTCAACGGCGAGCTCGACTCGGCCGCGGCTGCCGCCGCGCTGGCCGAAGCCGTCGCCGCCGCCAAGGGCTGATCGCATCGATTGCAAAGGGGCAGACCGCGCACGCTCGCGCTGCTCCTCAACCTACCCTCTCCCCGTTCCGACGGGGAGAGGGGTCGCCGAACGTTTATGTGATCGCCACTCCCCTGTCCTGGACCCATCCAGATCAAGCAGAGGCGAACGCGGGAGTTGGGCGGCGGTGATTTCCTCGAGCGCAGCCCCTATGACCGGAGCCGGCCATGGCCCAGACACAGGCAGAAATCGTTCCCGTCCGGGCCCAACGGATCAGCCGGGCACCGAAGGAGGTGCTGCAGGAATGGCTGCCAAAGCTGGTGCTGGCGCCGAGCTTCGCGCTCATCCTGCTGTTCGTCTACGGCTTCATCATCTTCACGGCGGTGCTCTCCTTCACCGGATCGAAGCTGCTGCCCGACTTCTCAACCTGGGTCGGCTTCGGCAACTATGTCCGCCTGTTCAACCACCCGAACTGGATCACCTCGCTGAAGAACCTGGCGATCTTCGCCACGCTCTACATCGTGGTTTGCAGCGTGCTGGGCCTCGGCCTCGCCATCCTGCTCGACCAGAAGATCCGTGGCGAAGGCGTCTTGCGCCCTATCTATCTCTATCCGATGGCGCTTTCCTTCATCGTCACCGGCGTCGCCTGGAAGTGGTTCCTAGACCCCGGCATCGGCCTTGAGCATGTCATGCACAGCTGGGGCTGGGAGAGCTTTTCCTTCCGCTGGATCAAGGAGGGCAGGTTCGCGATCTACACGATCGTGATCGCAGCGGTCTGGCAGTCGTCCGGCTTCGTCATGGCGATGTTCCTCGCCGGCCTGCGCGGGGTCGACAACGAGGTCATCAAGGCCGCACAGATCGACGGCGCCTCCACGATCACCATCTACCGCCGCATCATCATTCCGCTTATGCGCCCGGTCTTCCTGTCCGCATTCGTGGTGCTCGCGCACCTCGCCATCAAGTCCTATGACTTGGTCGTTGCGATGACCGACGGCGGCCCCGGCACGGCCACCTGGACGCCGGCGCTATTCATGCAGAAATTCACCTTCGGCCGCAACGAGATGGCGATGGGCGCCTCCTCGGCGATCATCATGATGATGATGATCTTCGCGATCATCGTGCCCTACCTCTATTCCGAACTGGGTGGAGGGCGCCGCACATGAGCATCCCCTCGCAGGACAACGCCACCCGCACGGGTGTCTTCGCCCGCGCCATCATCTACGCGGCGCTGATCCTCTTCGCAGTCTACTACCTGCTGCCGCTCTACGTGATGCTGGTGAACTCACTGAAGCCGCTCGACGAGATTCGCGAAGGCAACATGCTGAACCTGCCGCGGCAGTGGACAATCGAGCCCTGGCTCAGCGCGTGGTCGACGGCGCAGATCGGCGTGCAGCCGACCGGCCTGAAACCCTACTTCCTGAACTCGGTGCTGATGGTGGTGCCGGCGGTGGCGCTCTCCACCATCCTCGGCGCGCTCAACGGCTACGTGCTGACCAAGTGGCGGTTTCCCGGCGACAACATCGTCTTCGGCATGATGCTGCTCGCCTGCTTCATACCCTTCCAAATCGTGCTCATCCCGTCGGCCCGCATCCTCGGCCTGACCGGGCTCGCCGGCACCATCACCGGCCTGGTGCTGATCCACGCCATCTACGGACTTGGCTTCACCACGCTGTTCTTCCGCAACTACTATGAGGCGTTCCCGACCGAACTCGTCCGCGCCGCGCAGATCGACGGCGCAAGCTTCTTCCAGATCTTCAGGCGGATCCTTTTGCCGTCGTCGGGCCCGATCATCGTCGTGACCGTGATCTGGCAGTTCACCAACATCTGGAACGACTTCCTGTTCGGCTCGTCCTTCTCCAGCTTCGATTCCATACCGATCACCGTGGCGCTGAACAACCTCGTCAACTCCTCCACGGGCGTGAAGGAGTACAACGTGCATTTCGCCGGCGCGATCCTCGCCGCCCTGCCGACGCTGGTCGTCTACATCGTCTCCGGACGCTACTTCGTGCGCGGCCTGATGGCCGGCGCCGTGAAGGGGTAAGCCATGTCCTTCCTGCAGATCGTAAATCTGGAAAAGTCCTTCGGCGCCACGAAGATCCTCAAGGGCGTTTCGCTGGAAATCGAGGAAGGCGGCTTCCTCGTGCTGGTCGGTCCGTCCGGCTGCGGAAAATCCACGCTGCTCAACACCATCGCCGGGCTGGAGCCGATCACTGGCGGCGAGATCCGCATCGCCGGCCGCCAGGTCAACGACCTGCATCCGTCGAAGCGCGACATCGCCATGGTGTTCCAGTCTTACGCACTTTACCCCAACATGACGGTGGCGCAGAACATCGCCTTCGGCATGGAGATCCGCGGCGTGCCGAAGGCCGAGCGCGAGAAGGCGATCGCCGACGTCGCCGGTCTGCTGCAGATCGGCCATCTGCTCGACCGCAAGCCGAGCCAGCTTTCCGGCGGTCAGCGCCAACGCGTCGCGATGGGCCGTGCACTGGTGCGCAACCCGCAGGTGTTCCTGTTCGACGAGCCGCTGTCCAACCTCGACGCCAAGCTCAGGATCGACATGCGCACCGAGATCAAGCGGCTGCACCAGCGCATGAAGACGACCATCGTCTACGTGACCCACGACCAGATCGAGGCCATGACGCTGGCAACCAAGATCGCGGTGCTGAAGGACGGCATCCTGCAACAGTTCGGGACGCCAGCCGACATCTACAACAACCCGGTCAACATGTTCGTCGCCGACTTCATGGGATCGCCGGCGATGAACCTGGTGCCGGCGACGATCCAGGCCAATGGCAATGCCATCGCGGTACGGCTGGAGCGCGACGGCCGCGACCCCATCAGCCTCGAAATGACGGCGCCGCCGGCCGGCCTCGCCAGCTACCAGGGCCGGAAGGTCACGTTCGGAATTCGGCCGGAAGCGCTTACCGATCCCGACGGCGCCGATCGCAATGCCACTGCGATCGCCACCGCGGACTGCCACATCGAAGTTGTCGAGCCGGCCGGCTCCGATACCTTCGCCGTAACCAACCTGGGCGGCAAGGGCGTGGTGGCCCGGCTTCGCGCCGACGCCAACATCATGCCCGGCACCACGACGCCGCTCGCCTTCAACCTCACCAAGGCGGTGTTCTTCGATCCAACGACCGAAGCGCGGATCGGGTGAGCGCGGAAAACACCGTCGCATGACCTCCCCCGACATCGTCATCATCGGCTCCGGCATCGGCGGGGCGACTGTCGCCTCGGCGCTGGCCGGCAGCGGCGCAAAGATCGTCATCCTGGAGCGCGGCGAACGCATGCCGCAAATCCCCGAGACCCGCGACACGTGGGCGGTGTTCGGCCGCGGCCATTTCCGGCCCAAGGAAATGTGGCGCGAGGCCGGCGGCGAAAAATTCAACCCCGGCAACTTCTACTATGTCGGAGGCAACTCGAAGCTCTACGGCGCTGTCCTTCTCCGCTACCGGAAGGAGGATTTCTCCGCCATGGAGCACATGGGCGGCCTCTCGCCTGCCTGGCCGTTCCCCTACGACGAGCTGGAGCCGTGGTATTCCGCCGCCGAACGGCTTTTTCGCGTACGCGGTGTGCTGGGAGAGGACCCCACCGAGCCGTTCCACTCAAAACCCTACGCCTTTCCGCCGGTGCCCGACGAAAAGCCGATCGCACAGGCGCGAACGGCACTGAAAGGCCTCGGCCTGCATCCGTCCACACTGCCGCTCGGCGTCGACATCGACGCCTGGCTGAACGGCGGCCGCACCCCCTGGGATGGCCTGCCCAACACCGGTTCCGGCAAGATCGACGCAGAGAGCGGCCCGCTGACGGCCGCGCTGACCGACCCGAACATCTCGCTGGTCACCGGCGCGTTCGTGGAAACACTGGAAGCAGGCACCGACGGCCGCATTGCCGCCATTCACTATCGCCAAGGCGGTGAACTGAAAAAGCTGTCGCCGAAACTGGTGATCCTGTCGGCGGGCGCGATCAACTCCGCCGCCATCCTGCTGCGCTCGCCGGCCGCGGGCGGCCGGGGTCTCGCCAACGCATCCGACCAGGTCGGCCGCAACTTCATGAACCACAATTCCTGCGCCATGCTGGCGATCGACCCACGCCGCCGGAACGACAGCGTCTACCAGAAGACTCTGATGCTGAACGATTATTACCTGACCGGCGGCAGCGGCGGAAAGCCGCTGGGTAACGTCCAGCTGCTGGGCAAGATCGACGGCGCCGTGCTGCAGGCCCAGATGCGCTGGGCGCCTCGGTTCGCGATGGACATGATGGCGGCCCGCTCGGTCGACTGGTATCTTGTCGTCGAGGATCTCCCCGACCCGGAAAGCCGCATCATGGTCGACGGCGACGAGATCGTGCTTCAGTGGCGGCGCTCCAACATGCAGCCGCTGGCGGAATTGACGAGAATCATGCGCGACAATTTTCGCGCATGCGGCTATCCGATCGTGCTGTCGCGCGAATTCGACAAGCGCACGCCCTCGCACCAGTGCGGCACGGTCAAGATGGGCAACGACCCGGCAACCTCGCCGCTCGATCCGTACTGCAAGGCCTGGGATCACACGAACTTGTACGTCATTGACGGCGGCTGCCTGCCGACTTCGGCCGCTGTCAATCCGGCGCTCACCATCGCCGCTCAAGCACTGCGCGCCGCCGACCACATCCGGCGCACGGAGCTGGCGTGATGAGATGGGATGGGAAGGAAAATGGAGCGGTAGATAGGGTGAATGCGAACGCTGTATCCCTTCGCACCCCCCTCTGGCCTGCCGGCCATCTCCCCCGCAAGGGGGGAGATCAACTGTGCCATCGGCCTTCGCCAAACTTCAACGCCGAAGAATGGGGGCGACTAGCAAAGCTGCCAATCTCCCTCCTTGAGGGGAAGATGGCCGGCAGGCCAGAGGGGGATGCGCGGGGACGCGGCTTCCCCGGCATAGACCCCCATACGCCATCGCATATCGCAGCGGGAGCAACCCCATGACCCGACCCGTCGCCATCGTCACCGGCGGGCGCCGGGGCATCGGGCTGGCCAGCGCCGAGGCGCTCGCGGCTGCCGGCCATGACATCTTCGTCGCCGACCTCGCGCCCGAGCCGGGCGACGCGCTGCGCGAGGCGACCGAGCGCCACGGGGCGGCACTCGGCTACCACGCCTGCGACATCGCCGACGTTCCGGCGCATGACGAACTGGTCGAATCCGCCCTCGAGCGCTTCGGCAGGATCGACTGCCTGGTCAACAATGCCGGCATCGGCGCCCCGGTGCGCGGCGACCTCATGGAGCTGAGGCCCGAGAATTTCGATCGGGCACTGGGTGTAAACCTTCGCGGCACCGTCTTCCTGACGCAGGCGGTGGCCAAGGCAATGCTCGCCCGCCCGCCAGAAGGTCCGCGCTCGATCGTGACCATCACCTCGGTCAGTGCAGAAATGGCTTCGCCGGAGCGCACGGACTACTGCATCTCCAAGGCCGGGCTGGCGATGTTCGTAAAGAACCTGGCGCTGCGGCTGGCGCCGGAGGGCATCGCGGTGTTCGAGGTGCGGCCGGGCATCATCCGCACCGACATGACGGCGGTGGTGACAGAGAAATACGACCGCCTAATCGGCGGCGGCCTCGTGCCTGCGATGCGTTGGGGCGAGGCCGCCGATGTCGGCGCGGTCGTGGCGGCACTCGCCGGCGGAAAGCTTGGCTTCGCCACCGGCAGCGTCATCCACGCCGACGGCGCGCTCTCGGTGTCACGGCTCTGAAGGTGTGACCATGCAGGACTACATCATCGTCGGAGGCGGCTCGTCCGGCTGCGTGCTCGCCAACCGGTTGAGCGAAGACCCTGCCAACCGGGTGCTGCTGCTGGAGGCCGGTGGCCAGGACCGGAATTTCCTGATCCACATGCCGGCGGGCTTTGCCAAGATGACCAAGGGCATCGCCTCGTGGGGCTGGTCCACCGTGCCGCAGAAGCACATGAAGGACCGCGTCTTCTGGTACACGCAGGCCAAGGTGATTGGCGGCGGCTCCTCCATCAACGCCCAGATTTATACGCGCGGCAATGCGCGCGACTACGACGCCTGGGCGAAGGAGGATGGCTGCGAGGGCTGGGGCTATCGCGATATCCTGCCCTACTTCAAGCGCGCCGAGAACAACCAGCGCTACGCCAACGATTTCCACGGCTATGGCGGGCCGCTCGGAGTCTCGAACCCGATCGCGCCGCTGCCGATTTGCGAAGCCTTCTTCCAGGCCGGCCAGGAGATGGGCATCCCGTTCAACCCGGACTTCAACGGCGCCGCGCAGGAAGGCCTCGGCTACTACCAGCTGACCCAGAAGGACGCGAAGCGCTCGTCGGCCTCGGTCGCCTATCTCAAGCCGATCGCGTCGAGAAAGAACCTGACCGTGAAGATGGACGCGCTGGTCACCCGCATCGTGGTCGAGAAGGGCCGTGCCGTCGGCGTCGAGATCGTCGAGCGGCCGGGCGCGCAGCCGCGAATTCTCCGCGCCGAGCGCGAGGTGATCGTCTCGTCCGGCGCCATCGGCTCGCCGAAGCTCTTGATGCAGTCCGGCATCGGCCCTGCCGACCACCTGAAGGCGGTCGGCGTAACGCCCGTGCACGACCTGCCCGGCGTCGGCTCCAACCTGCAGGATCATATCGACCTGTTCGTCATCTGCGAATGCACCGGCGACCATACCTACGACAACTACGCCAAGCTGCACCGCACGCTTTGGGCCGGCATCCAGTATGTGCTGCTGAAGAAGGGGCCGGCGGCCTCCAGCCTGTTCGAGACCGGCGGCTTCTGGTACGCCGACCCGACCGCGGCCTCGCCGGACATCCAGTTCCATCTCGGCCTCGGCTCCGGCATCGAGGCCGGCGTCGAGAAGCTGAAGAACCCCGGCGTGACGCTGAACTCGGCCTATCTGAGGCCCCGCTCGCGTGGCACGGTGCGGCTCGCGAGTTCCGACCCGGCGGTGAGGCCGCTGATCGACCCCAACTACCTCTCCGAGCCGCATGACCGCGACATGGCCTTTCGCGGACTTCGGCTGGCGCGCGAGATCATGCGGCAGAAGGCGCTGAAGCCGTTCGTATTGCGCGAGGTGCTGCCCGGCCCTTCTGTCCAGACAGACGACCAGGTGTTCGACTACGCCTGCCGCACGGCCAAGACCGATCATCATCCCGTCGGCACCTGCCGTATGGGCCATGACGACATGGCGGTGGTGACGCCCGACCTGAAGGTGCGCGGCATCGAAGGCCTGCGCGTCTGCGACGCCTCGGTGATGCCGCGCGTGCCCTCCTCCAACACCAACGCGCCCACCATCATGGTCGGCGAAAAGGGTTCCGACATCATCCTCGGCCGTGAGCCGCTGCCGCCGGCGGTATTTTCTGGCAATCGCGCCGCAGCCTGATCGACCGCCAGACCATTCTCCGCATAGCTTCGGAGCGAGAAAAATGCCCGCCATCCGCCATTGCGTCTTCGTAAAGTTCCGGGCCGACGTTCCGCAGGCGGAGCGAGCGGCGATCCACGCCGACCTCGAAGCGCTGCGCAAAGTCCTGGACGGCATGGGCCGGGTCGAATTCAGTGCCAATGTCAGCCCCGAACCGTTCGCGCGCGGCTTCGCTCACGGCTTTACCATCGACTTCCGCGATGCGGCGGCGCGCGATGCCTACCTCGTCCACGAGGCGCACCAGCGCGCCGGCGCGCGGCTGGTCGCGGCGCTGGAGGGTGGCCTCGACGGACTGCTGGTAGTGGATCTGGAGATCGGCCGATGAGGATTTCCGGCGGAGAACTCCAATCCCGCTAAGCCATCGCGACGTGGCCGAAAAGCGATCGGCAACGTGCAACGTATTGGTCGTCCGCCGCTACTCTGCCGCGCCCGCTACTTCAGCCAGGCATCATAGTCCGAGACGAGCAAATGCACCGGCGGCTCATTTTCCTCGATATTGGAAAACCGGCCGATCGGCTTCTCGAAAACGTTGTCGGTGAGATCGTCGTTGACGGTGGACACCTCGCCGATCAGCACGTCGCCGCCCTCGCCCCAGAAGGCGTGCCAGACGCCCGGCAGCAGGGTGACGCTCTCGCCTGGATCGAGCTTCAGCAGGCCGCCGGCCGGCAGCTTGCGCACCACGCCGTCGGTCGGCACGCTGACTTCGGCGTGGCGATCGATGCCGCCGTCGGGCGACGGCATGAACAGTTCCAGCACGAGCTTGCCGCCGCCGCGGTTGATGATGTCCTCCGCCTTGATGTTGTGGCGGTGCATCGGCGACAGCTGGTCCTTGCGCGAGATCATGATCTTTTCGGCGTAGAGCATGCCCTTGCCGCGGGTCAGATCCTCGGCGCGGCCGTTGCGCACCGTGAACAGGAAGAGGCCGAGTTCGTCGAACTTTTCCTGCCCGTAGTCGGTGATGTCCCAGCCGAGCCGCGCCCCGACGACGCCGTCGGGACGCCTTTTCTTCAACTCGTCCGGCGACCAGTAGGCGAAGGGCGGCATGATGTAGCCGAAGGAGCGGATGAAGGCATCGCCCTCGCGGATGATCTCGTTGATGCGCGAGCGTTTCATGGCCGACCTCCCTGGAGTGTTCAGTTTGCCCGATGGCATGCCCCGAAAACCATCCGGGCACAAGATATCGACAGTTCGGCCGGCAATCGATATGCGGCGGTGAAAAGAAGCCAAATCCGGTTTGCCGTCGGATTCGAGTGCAGCTAGATTAGACGCGAATCAGCCGTTCCGACGGGGCGCGGCGCCTTCATGAAACAATGCGAACCGGCCCGATGCCGGGTGCGCGGCGCAGAGGGTTTTGCGTCTCCCGAATGGATTCGGCGCGAGCGCGTATGCGTTCGGGTCAGGCGTTCTTCGTCCAGTTCATTGCGTCTTGCCGTCCGCGATCGACTTGCCGGTCGCGGGCTTCATCAGGGATTCCGGACTGCTCGCTACGATGCCAGGCACCGCCTCAGTAAGCAGCTTCCCGCAGCCGCGCCAGGTTTCCTCGCGCGCAGAGCTGACGAGCTATTTGATGGAGCTCTCGGCCGAACTCGGCGCCGACGCCTACATGCTGATGGCGATCGCGCATGACGAGAAGCGCAGCGACGCCCGCATCGTGGCTTCCAACTGGCTGTACGATGCCATCGAGCTTGCCGGCCGGGCACTGCTGGCGGACATCGCGCTCAGTCCCTGCGGCGGCACCCCGGGCTTCCGCTCGCGTCCGATCGTGACCTCCGAGGCGCCCGAACCCGACGCGGGTATCGACGGCGAGGCGGCGAGGCTGCTCGCGGTGCTCGGCCATTGCGAGATCCACGTGCTAGGTCTGCATGTCGGGCGCCAACGCCTTTACCTGATGCTTTCGGCGACGGATGCCGGTCGCATCGACCAGTCGGTGCTGCCGCGCGTGCAGATGGAAGCGTGCTACGTGCTGTCGGCCGTGCCGCATTTGCTCGTGCCGTCGGTGCTGACCGATCCGCTTTCGGACCGCGAGCGCGAATGCCTCTTTTGGGTCGCCGAGGGCAAGACCACCGATGAGGTAGCGCTGATTCTCGGCGTCTCGTCCAACACCGTGAACAGCTACATCACCCACGCTATCCAGAAGATGGGCGCCAGCAACCGCGCCATGGCGATGGCCACCGCGATCCGGAGCGGCATCATATGAAGCCCATCCCCGAAGGCGATCATGACCCCCGCGCGTGGCGGCGCTCGCCCTTCGGTTCGGTCGCGGTCGGCACGGAGGCCGCCCAGGCCGCGACGATCCAGGATGCGGCGCGGCGATGTCGCTGGATAGCGATCGACCTGTCCGCCGACGGCTTCGCGCTGTTCCATGCGGGTCCGGCGTTGGAAAATGGCAGGCTGGCGCCTTGCTTCGATGCGGATTTCCCGATTACCTCGCCCTTCACCCGGCGGCTGGTAGAGGCCGCGCGCGACGATCTCGTCAAGCTCGCACCGCGCTCCAGCCGGCCCTGCTGGTGGAGCAGCAAGCCGCAGGGCGAGGCTGCTACCGTCCTCGCCCAGATCCCGTACCTGGAACCGGTCGCGCCGCCTTTCCCGGGACCATCGTCGCTTGCCTTTCCGGTGCATGCCGAGCGTGGCCAGTGCGGGCTGATCGTGTTCTGGGGCGAGCGCATGCAGATCGGCGCCGCCGAACTGTTCGACTTTCACGCGCGCTGCTATGCGCTTTTCGACGCCGTGGTCCGTATCCGGCCGGGCAACAGCCAACCATCGCTGTCGCCGCGCGAGCAGGAATGCCTGAAGCTCACCGCTAACGGCTACACCAGCGAAGACATCGCCAAGCTGCTGAAACTGTCGGTGCACACAACCAACCAGTACCTGGCGAACACCGCGCAAAAGCTGAACGCGGTAAACCGCATGCATGCAGTGGCCAAGGCATTGCGCCTCGGCATCATCGAATAGACTTCGGCGGTTCAGCCGATGGCCGGCTCGGTCCTGCGGATGCGGGCGCGTTCGAGCGTCCTGGCCAGGAATGCGGTGTTGCGCTCCGGATCGGCGTCGGCATCGTCGAACGCAACATAGTTCACGTCGACGCTTGCTTTCGGCCCGGTCAGGCCGAGGGTGAAGTAGACGGTGGCGCCCTGCGGCCGCAGTTCCATGTCGAGCGCGATGCGGGGGGTAGAATCCCAGCCGATCTCGGCTTCGCCGCCGTGGCCGAGCCGCACTGTGCCCGGCATGAAGAAGCGCTCGGCGGCGGAATCGACGATGTCGGCGATGCAGGCGAAGTGCTCAAGCCGGATGAAGGCGATGTAGTCGGCGACCTCGACGAGACGGAGTTCGCTGACGACTTCGCTGATGGCGTTGGCGACGATCACTTCGCGCGAGGCGGTGTGGGGTTGCCGATTCATGACTGCATCCTGCGGTTTGCCTTGCCGCTGTAGACGACGCGTACGAGTTCCGCGACGGCCTGGTAGAATTGCGCGGGTATCATACTATCCACCGAAACTTGCTTGTACATGGAACGGGCGAGCGCCACGTCCTCGAACACGGGAATGCCGTTCGCCTCGGCGATCTCGCGAATCCGCAGCGCGATCAGGTCGGTGCCCTTTGCGAGCACGACGGGCGCGGCATCCTGCTCGCGCACATATTTCAAGGCAATTGCGTAGTGGGTCGGGTTGGCGATCACTAGGGTCGCGCGAGGCACAGCCGCCATCATCCGCTGGCGGGCGCGGTCGCGCGCCAGCGAACGCAGCCGCGACTTGACGATGGGATCGCCTTCCGACTGCTTCATCTCGTCCTTGACCTCCTGGCGCGTCATACGCAGTTCCTGGCGCCAGTGGAAGCGCTGCCAGAAGAGGTCGGCGACGCCGATCGCCGCCATCACGAAAGTGATGGCGGCGACGATGTTGATCGCTATGTCGCGGATGGTCACCGCAAAGACCGCCGGCGCCGTCAGCATGCCCGACAGCAGGGTGACCTCCGAGTTCTTCAGCACGTAGGCCACGACCAGCACCGCGAACAACAGCTTGCCGAGCGATTTCAGGAACTCGACCAGACCGGCCGCTCCGAACAGCCGAATCCAACCCTTTGCCGGCGAGATGCGCGAAAACTGCGGGCGGATGCGCTCGCCGACGAACTGCGGCAGGTTCTGCAGCATGGAGGCGCCGATGCCGGCCGCCATCAGCAGAATGAGCACCACACCCACCACCTTCGCGATCTCCACGAACACCACCCTGTAGAGGAGGCCTACGTCCTCGGCGGTCGAGATCGGCCAGGCTTCCGGCTTTTCGAGAAACACGGAGAGGAAACCGGCGAGCTGGGTCACGTTACCGGAAACGAGGAAGACGAAATAGACGAGCGTGGCGAGGAAGGAGGCGAACAGCAAGGCTTCGCGCGAGGCGGGCAGATTACCCTTCTCGACGGCGTCACGGATTTTCTTCTCCGTTGCCTCTTCTGTTTTGCTTTCGCGATCGGTGTCGTCGGACATGGCGCGCCGTCATCCGCCTCAGGCGGCGGCCGTTTCCTGGGATGGCAGTTCGAACGCGCCTTCGCTGGCCATCCGGATCGCCGTGGAGGCGATCGACTTGCGCGCCTGGACAATGTCCGAAGCCGCGATGCCGTCGGCCCCCTGCGCGAGCTCGGATTCGATCATGCGCCGTGACCTTGCGCCGATCGCCGACAGCACCGCCTCGATGAGGGCCGGATCCGAATTGTGCAGCGCCTTGGTGACAAGCTCCGAAGACAGGCCGTCGAACAGGGCCACGCGCGCCTTCTGCGTGAGCCTCACGACATCCTCGAACGAGAACAGGCGCGCGCGCAGCGCGTCGAGGTCCGAGGCGCCGGCATCCGCCAGATCCTGCATCACCTCTTCAAGCTGGTTCTTGTCGAGTTCGTTGAGCAGGGTCGCGACCCGGGCCTGGCCCGCGCCGGTGTCCTTGCTGCCGCCGTCGGTGAGGACGCGCGTGCGCAGGCTCTCCTCGATGATGCGTAGCGCCAGATCCGATACCGTGGCTATCGACATCATGCGGCGGATGACGTCAGCCCTGAAGCTCTTCTCAAGAGTCACCATCAGGCTCGCCGCCGCCGGAGGCGGCAGCTTGGAGAGCACGACGGCAGCGGTCTGAGGATGCTCGCCCGACAGGACCCCGCCGAGCCTTGCGGCCTCGACCTTCGCCAGCGCCGGCCAAACCGGGGGTGGACCGGCTTCGGCCGAGGCCTCGGGGGCGTCGCTCATCAGCGCGCTCATCTCCTCGGCCGACAGCGTCTCTTTCAGCATGGTATCCATGCGATCGGCCGAGTCGAGAAGCCCGACACCTTCGGTGAACTCGCCCTCGAATTCGGCGACGATCGATTCCAGGTCGCTTTGCGGTATGGTCCGCAGCATCCGCGCGCCCTCGATGAGGGCCTTGAGTTCCTCCTGCTTGAAGAATTTCAACAGCCGGCTGGCCGCCGGCTTGCCCATGGCAACCAGAATGGCGGCAGCCTTCTGCGCGCGCGTGAGGTGGCTCGCTGCGCTCATTCAACAGGCCAATACCGAAGGCGGCCGCGGACCATCCGTTTCAGCCCGATTTTCCGGCGATGATCTCGGTCAGCTTGATACCGAACCGCGAAGGATCGTTGTCCATGACGACGATCTCGCCGCGGGCGATCTGGCGGCCGTTGACCATCATGTCCACCGGCTCGCCGATGCGCCGGTTAAGCGAAACCGTCGATCCGCGCTGCAGCGCCATCAGGTCGGAAACCGACATCTCGGTGGTGCCGAGAACGATCTGAACCTCGACCGGAATGTTCATGATGACGCTGGAGCCGCCGGCGGCGCGCGCGGCCGGGCGGCCGGCAGCCGGGGCGTTGCCGGGAGCCGGCGACGGCGTCTCCGGCTTGCCTTTGTCCTCGCGCAATGCGCCGCGCAGTTCCTCGATGGCACGGTTGAGCTGGTCTTCCGGCAAGTCCTCCGCCAGGTTGCTCTGACCCATTTTTTCTCGCTCCTCGACCTATTTTTTACCTGCGAATCAAGCCTTCGAGCAGATCCTGCTCGGCGTCGAACGGCTGGCGAATCCTCAGCGTGTAATTCTGCCCCAGCTTGCCGAACTCGCACACGAACAATGTGCGCCCGCGTGCCGAAAGCGCCGCGTTGGCCTGCGCGTCCTCGTCGAATTCGAGGATGTCGCCGACCGCCAGTTCGGACAGGTCGCCGAGCGTCCGGCGTCCTATCGGCATCATGGCCTCGATCGTCAGTGACGACCGCATGACCTCCTCGTTGAAGCGGGCGCCCCAGTCCACGGCCGTCGAAACCGCCGTTTCGGTCGTGCCCTGCCTGAGCAGCAGGCGCTGCGGCATCGTCATGCCGATTTCGCAGGAATGGGCGCCGATCGTGAGCCGCAAGCTCATTTTCACCGCCGGTCCGTCCCTCAGCGCCATCTTTCGCAGTTCGGCGCCTGTGGTCGCCTGGGCAAACGGCAGCTTGAGATCGAGCTGGTTCGCTCCCGCGCCCCTCATGCCCCTTGCCACGGCGTTCATCGCCGCCGTCGCGACCTCGATCTCGATGGGGGAAAGCTCACGCCGGATAGGCGAGATGGGCAGGGCGGGATCGGCGCCGAACATTGCGGAAACGAAGAGCGCCACGGCCTCCGCGTCCATGCCGAGTACCATCGCATCCGGCGAAGTCGCCCCGGCGACGATCCCTAGGGCGTAGCCCACGGCTTCATCGGGGCGAGCCCTTGGCAGGCGCGTCAGCACGACCTCGCCTGGCTCGACGATGACGGATTGTGCCAGGATTTCAGACAGCGCTTCCGCCACCGAGGCAACCGACCGCTCCAGCATCGCCTGCGCCGAAACGGTGAGCTTGTCCGGCTCGCCGGTGTCGCCTACCAGCCGCTCGATAATATAGGCCTGCAGGTCGGCCGGGCTGGCGAGACTTGCCATCGTCAGGCTTTCCCAGACTGACGGGACATCGATCAGGCGGCCTTCTTGGCGTCACCGCCCCCGCCGCCCGCCAACGTGCTCTGCTCGACCGCGTCGATGGAAGGCCGGTCATAGGCCGAAATGGTCTTGCGGCCGAACTCTATCGCCACCTGCGGCAGCGAGCCGTTCATGTAGGCGAGCAGCGTCTGCTTGACGATGACGTAGAGGCGGTTCTTCTTTTCCCGCACGATCTTGATCTTGGTGGCGATTGGCCCGACCACACAGTACGACATGAAGATGCCGAGGAAGGTTCCGACCAGCGCGGCGCCGATCAGGCCGCCGAGAATTTCGGGGGACTGGTCGAGCGCGCCCATCGCCTTCACCACGCCCAGAACCGCGGCCACGATGCCGATGGCCGGGAAGCCGTCGCCCACCGCGACCAGCGCGTGGTAGGATTTCAGCTTGTCCTGTTTGATTGTGTGGATTTCCTCGTCCATCAACGCTTCGATCTCGTGCGGGCGCGCATTGCCGATGATGATGATGCGGCAGTAGTCGCAGATGAAGTTCGTCAGGTCGTGGTTCTTCAGCACCGTGGGGAAGGCTTGGAATATCGCCGACTCGTTGGGGTTGTCGATGTGCGCCTCGACCTCGCTGCGCGACTTCGAGCGCAGTTCGCGCATCAGGCTGTGCAGCACCCCGAGTGTTTCGAGATAATCCTTTTCCTTCGGCACCGCCTGCTTGAAGGCTTCCAGCAGCGCCTTCCCGGTATCCTTGACGGTCTTCATCGGGTTGGCGACGAGAAAGGTGCCGAATGCGGCGCCGCAGATGATGACTGCTTCCCAGGGCTGAATGAGCACCTGGATATGCCCGCCCATCGCCATGAAGCCGCCGATCACGCAGCCCAGGGTCACCACAAGCCCGATCAGAATGCCCAACGGATCGTCCTTCCGACTGAAACGCTCGGTTAACCATAAGGCCGCGTGCCTTGTGTGAGGCTTGAATCGGCACCGTCGCGGGATTCAGTTTCGCGCAAGGATTGCCGGATACCCTGCTCCTGCTTTTTGGCCGGGGGCGGTCCGTTTGCTCAACACTTATACCAGCTATCAGCTGATCACCCGCGATATCGACAAATCGATCGATCGCGTGGAGGCTCAGCCCGTCGTCGAGCGCGAGACCGCCTACTATCTCGAAAACATCGAGAAGGTGAAGTCGATCGACGAATTCATGTCCGACGACCGCCTCTACCGCTACGCGATGAAGGCTCACGGCCTCGAAGACATGACCTACGCCAAGGCCTTCATCAAGAAGGCGTTGACCGAAGGCATCGAGGATCCGGATAGTTTCGCCAACAAGCTTACCGACAAGCGCTATCAGCAATTCGTCGACACGTTCAATTTCGCCGGCAACGGCGAGACCGCCACGATCTTTACCAAGGCCCGCCAGGGTACCGTCGACAAATATCTGCGCCAGACCCTCGAGGAAGACGCCGGCAAGCAGAACGAGGGCGTCCGGCTGGCACTCTACTTCGACCGCAAGTCATCCGACATCACCAACTGGTACGACGTGTTGGCCGACACCGCGCTGTCGAAGGTGGTACGCACCGCGCTGCGGCTGCCGGACTCCTTTGCGACCGCCGACATCGACAAGCAGGTCGCGCTGTTTGAATCGAAACTCGATATCGAGGATTTCCAGGACCCCAAGAAGCTGGGCAATTTCCTCACCCGCTTCACCAGCATGTGGGAAATCGACAATCCGACCTCCACCGCTTCGACCTCCGTCAGCGTGCTGTTCAGCCAGCCGGTGGAGTACGGGGTCTCGACCAATCTCATGCTGGCAATGCAGAAACTGAGGTCCTGAGATGCAGGATGGCCTCTATGTCGCGCTATCCTCGCAGATGGCCCTGGAAAAACGCCTGAATACGATCGCCGACAACGTCGCCAACATGAGCACGGTCGGCTTCCGCGCGACCGGGATCAAGTTCGAGGACGTCGTGTCCGGCGTCGGCGACAACGCGATCGATTTCACCTCCACGGGCAACACTTTCCTGCCCTCGGCTGCCGGCCCCCTGCGCGAAACCGGCAACCCCTTCGACTTCGCCATCCAGGGCGAGGCATGGTTCGGCATCGAGACGCCGGCCGGCACCGTCATGACGCGCGACGGCCGCTTTACGATGCAGAACAATGGCCAGTTGGTTACGCTGGAGGGACACCCCGTGCTCGACGCCGGCGGGGCGCCCATCCAGCTTGACCCGAGCGACGGTGCGCCCCAGGCCGGACGCGACGGCGTCCTTCGCCAGAACGGTCGCCTCGTTGGCGCCATCGGCCTGTTCAATTTCGAGCCCGGCGTGAACTTCGTGCGCTACGGCAATTCCGGCATCATCCCGCAGACGCAGCCGGACCCGGTCGTCGACCGCATCGATGTCGGCGTGGCGCAGGGCTTCGTCGAGGATTCCAACGTCAATCCGGTTCGAGAGATGAGCCGACTGATCATGGTGCAGCGTGCGTTCGAGAATGCCGCCGCGCTGACGCGGTCCTCCGACGATACCTACAGGGACGCCATCAAGACCCTCGGCGGAGGCTGAGTGGCCTGAATGACGGCGCTGCTTCCGCCCCGGCGAGACTCGGAATCCGCCCCCAGGCCGGCTTCCGCGCTTGTCCTGCTTGAAAATCTCACCGACCGCTTCCGCGACGAGCGCGCGCTGGTGCGCAGCGGCGGCCGGATCCATGAGGTCAGCGCGACACGCTACAAGGTACGCGGGCTTTCGACGACGGCGCGCATGGGCGACATCGTCGAACACAGGGGGCGCAAGGGCACCGGCAAGGGCGAGATCGTGCAGATCGGCGCCGAGGAGGTGCTGGTCGCACCGCTGGTGGGGCGGCTCGACGCCGGCATCGGCGACGCCGTTTTCAATCTCGGGCCGCATCTCATCCACCCACATCTGTCGTGGCGTGGTCGCGCCATCGACGCGCTCGGCCGGCCGATCGATGGTCATGGTCCGTTAGTGGATGGCGTCGACCTTGGCCATGCGCCAAAGGCGGCACCCACCGCGCTCAGCCGCAAGCGGGTCGGCACGCCGTTCTTGACCGGCGTTCGCGTCATCGACATCTTCACGCCGATCTGTTTCGGCCAGCGCATGGGCGTGTTTGCCGGTTCCGGTGTCGGCAAGTCGACGCTGCTCGCCATGCTCGCCAACGCCGCCGCGTTCGACACGGTCGTCGTCGCGCTTGTCGGAGAGCGCGGTCGCGAGGTGCGCGAATTTCTCGAGGACACCATCGGCAAGGAGAGCCTGGCAAAGACCGTCGCCGTCGTTGCGACCAGCGACGAGAGCGCCATGATGCGTCGCCGCGCTCCCGACACCGCCATGCGGGTGGCCGAGCATTTCTGCGCCGCCGGCCAGAGCGTGCTCCTCGTCCTCGACTCGATCACCCGCTTCGCCCACGCCCTGCGCGAAGTCGCAACCAGCACCGGCGAGCCTCCGGTGGCGCGAGGCTATCCCGCCTCCGTCTTCACCGATCTGCCGAAGCTGCTGGAGCGTGCGGGGCCGGGCGTCGAAGGTCATGGCTCGATCACGGCCATCATCTCGGTACTGGTCGACGGCGATGACCACAACGATCCGGTCGCCGACAGCGTCCGCGGCATTTTGGACGGCCACATCGTGCTCGACCGGGCAATCGCCGAGCAGGGGCGCTACCCCGCCGTCAACCCGCTTTCCTCGATCTCTCGCCTTGCCAGCAAGGCGTGGAGCGACGACCAGCGCGCGCTTGTCGCTGCATTGCGAGGCATGATCGCGCGGTTCGAGGACACGCGCGACATCAGGCTGCTCGGCGCATACCAGGGCGGCGTCGACGCCGAACTTGATAATGCCGTGCAGCAGACGCCGCTGATCTACGAGGCGCTCATGCAGTCGCCCCGCGATCGCACGTCCCGGGAGCCGTTCGCCGACCTGGCGCGGCACCTGAAGGCAAGGGAGGCAGCGCGTGCCGCCAAGGGTTGAACGTTCGTCACCGCGAAAGCCAGGCGGCAGTTCCCCTGAGCCTGCCGGAATCCGTCGTTGGCTGAGGCTGCCGGCACGCCGCCAAAAGCCGGCTCCCTCGACGTCGAGCGCACGCGATCGGCGGAGCGACTTCATGGTCGCGGCACTAGGCGTCACCATTGGCCTGATCTGCGCGCTGTTTCCCTGGTACATTTTCTTCAACCAGGACAAATTCGGGATCCGCGCAATGCGATTCAGCGGCAACGCGGGCGAGAGCGGGCCCATCACGCTCTACGCGCAGCCGGACCGTATCGGTGCGCCGATGGACATCTCCCAGATCCCTCCCACCAAGCTCGATCTCTTCGCGACGGGCTCCACGGAGGGCAAAAAACATGGCGACGGCGACCTTCCCGGTGTCGAGGACCAGCCCTTTCCTGTTGACCCGCCGCCTTTCCATCTCGTCTACGTATCCAACGGCCGCGCCATGATCGGCGACGACAGCGGCCTCTGGCTGGTCCAGGCCGGATCGGTTCTGCCGGACAACAGCAAGGTCGTCTCGATCGAGCAGCGCGACGGGAAATGGGTCCTTGTCACCAGCGCGGACCGGGTCCTCACCATCGGCGACTGAAGCCCCGGCGACCGCAAGGCCCACGCAAGACTGACTTCCTAGACTGTGGAAATCTGCCCGGAGATTTCCATGGAGTCGGTCAACCTTTTCCTGCTGGCCCATCAGCAATCGCGCTGGCTGTCCGTGAGGCAGGCGGCCATCGCCGGCAATATCGCCAACGCCAACACCCCGGGCTATGGCGCCGCCGATGTCGAGCCGTTCGCAAAGGTACTCGACGGCACCCGCGTCGCCCTCAATGCCACCCAGACCGGCCATTTCGGCAATGACTCGGGAAGCGCCGGATTCGCGGTGCATCAGGACGATCCGGCCAAAAGCGCCATGCCGTCGGAGAATACCGTCAAGCTCGAGGATGAACTGGTCAAGGCCGGCGAGGTACGCCGCGCCTACGAACTCAACACTGCGATCGTCAAGTCGTTTCACCGCATGATGATGATGACGACAAAGGTCTGATCATGGATCCGCTGACGACAGCGCTCAAGATTGCCGCCTCGGGGCTGTCCGCACAGTCCCAGCGCCTGCGCGTCGTCTCGGAAAATCTCGCCAACGCGCAGTCGACCGGGGATGGCCCCGGCGCCGATCCCTATCGCCGCAAGACGATCTCTTTCGCCGCCGAACTCGACCGCGCTTCGGGCGGCGCGACTGTCGAGGTGAATTCGATCGACCGCGACCCGAGCGAGTTCCCGCTGGAATACCAGCCGGGCAACGAGGCGGCCGACGCCGCCGGCTACGTCAAGATGCCGAACGTCAACGTGCTGCTCGAAATGGCCGACATGAGCGAGGCCAACCGCTCCTATGAGGCGAACCTGCAGACGATCAAGCAGGCTCGCGATCTCATATCCATGACCATCGACCTGCTGAAACAGACATGATCGGCGGGATCGGCGGCATAAGCCCCTCGTCGCTGACGGGCAACTTCGACGGCACCGGCCCGATGGCGCCGACCATCGGTGGGGAGCCCGCCGGCTCGTTCGCGACGCTGCTCAGCCGCGCCGCCGGCGACGTCGTCGACCGGCTGCAGACGGCTGAGCAGGTGTCTGTCACCGCAATGCAGGGCAAGGCCGATGTCCGCGAGGTGGTGGACGCGGTGATGAGTGCGGAGCAATCGCTGCAGGCGGCGATCGCCGTCCGCGACAAGATCGTAACAGCCTATCTCGAAGTCAGCCGCATGGCGATCTGAGGGTACCGAGTCATGAAAGCACTTGCCATCGCGGCCACGGGCATGAGCGCCCAGCAGACCAATCTCGAAGTCATTGCCAATAATATCGCCAATATCAACACCACCGGCTTCAAGCGGGCGCGGGCGGAGTTCACCGACCTCCTCTACCAGGCCGATCGGTTGCAGGGCGTGCCCAATCGTGCCAATGCCAGCCTCGTTCCGGAGGGGGTAAGCGTGGGTCTCGGCGTACGCACGGCCGCCGTCCGCAACGTGCATGTCCAGGGCGGCCTGGCCAACACGGGCAACCAGCTCGATCTCGCCCTCACCGGCAATGGCTGGTTCCAGATCGAAACGCCCGACGGCCAGACCCTCTACAGCCGCGCCGGTTCGTTCAACACAAATGCCAGCGGCCAGATCGTCACCATCGACGGCCAGTTGTTGGTACCGACGATCACCATTCCGCAGGACGCCACCGAGATCGTCGTCAACAAGACCGGCCAGTTCTTCGCCCGCATCGACGGACAGGTCGACCTGCAGCTGCTTGGTCAGATCCAGCTTGCGACCTTCGCAAACGAGGCGGGCCTGGCGCCACTCGGCGACAACCTGTTCCAGGAGACGGCGGCCTCCGGAACACCGGTCACCGGCGTCCCAGGCGATCCCGGCTTCGCCACTGTCGAGCAGGGCTATCTGGAAAACTCCAACGTCGATCCGGTGAAGGAGATCACCGAGCTGATCTCGGCCCAGCGCGCCTACGAGATGAACTCGAAGGTCATCCAGGCCGCCGACGAGATGGCCGCCGTCGTGTCGAAGAACATGAGGTAAGGCGATGAGTCGCCGGTCGTTCGGTCGCACCGCCATTCTGGCGATCACCCTGACCAGCGCTGGCCTGGCGCCCGTCTTCGCGCAGGAGAAGGTGCTGGTGACGCGCCGTGTCGTCTATCCCGGCGAGACGGTCGACATGGATGCCCTGCGCGAGGTCACGCTAAAGGCCGGCAAGGTGGCCCCAGCCTCCGCCGTGCACACGGCGGAACAGATCGAGGGCAAGGTGGCACGCCGCACCCTGCTGCCGGGCCACTACATTTCCACCAGCTCGCTTCGCGAAGCCTATTTGGTCGAGCCCGGCGCTGCGGTTCAGGTGCTCTACGAGGCCGGAGCGCTGAAAATTACCGCCACGGCGGTCACGCTGGAAGCCGGCTCGGCCGGTGACGTCGTCAAGCTGCGCAACATCGACAGCGGCAAGGTCTTTTCCGGGGTCGTGATGGCGGACGGATCCGTGAGGGTCGGCGCGACATGAGGCAGTGCGGAGCCGCCCTGCTTTCCGTGCTGCTGGCGATCGCGCCGGCGGGCGCAGCCGACCTCGGTGCCGGCGGCGGCGACCGCAATGTCAATGCCGGCTTCGACACGACGCCGCTGCCCTCGACCGGCGCGCCGGTGTCGCGGATAAAGGATATCGCCGTGCTGCAGGCCTCGCGCGAGAACCAGCTCATCGGCTATGGCCTGGTGATCGGCCTGCAGGGCTCGGGCGACAGCCTGCGCAACTCGCCGTTCACCGAGCAGTCGATCCGCGCCATGCTGCAGAACCTAGGCATCTCGACCGAGGGCGGCCAGGCTCGCGCGAAAAACGTCGCGGCAGTCATCGTGACCGCCAACCTGCCGGCCTACGTGCAGTCGGGCGCGCGCATAGACGTGGGCGTATCCTCGCTTGGCGATGCCACATCATTGCAGGGCGGCACGCTGGTGATGACACCGCTGAAGGCGGCCGACGGCGAGATCTACGGCGTGGCACAGGGGCCAGTCTCGGTGTCCGGCTTCACTGCCAAGGGCGATGCCGAGGAACTGACCCAGGGCGTGCCGACGAGCGGCCGGGTCCCCAACGGAGCCATTGTCGAGCGCGAGGTTCCATCCGACTTCACCCGGATCAGCAAGTTGACGCTGCAGCTGCGCAATCCCGACTTCTCGACCGCAGTGCGGGTGGCCGACGCCATCAACGGATACGCCGTCGAACGCTACGGCGAGCGCGTCGCGCGCGAGATCGACGCCCGCACGGTCGTCATCAACCGCCCGAACCGCATTTCGACCGCGCGGTTCTACGCCGAACTCGAAAACCTCCTGGTGGAGTCCGACACCCCGGCAAAGGTGGTGATCGACGAGCGCACCGGCACCATCGTGATCGGCAACGACGTCCGCATCTCGCGGGTCGCGATCAGCCACGGCACGCTGACCGTCCGCATCACCGAGACTCCCACGGTCGTGCAGCCCGAGCCGTTCGCCCGCGGCCACACGGCGGTGGAGCCGATGACGGCGATCGACGCCTCGCAGCCTGACGCGCGCGTTGCCGTGCTCGACGGACCCGACCTGCAGACGCTGGTGGCCGGGCTGAACAAGCTCGGCGTAAAGCCGGACGGCATCATCGCCATCCTGCAGGGCATCAAGACCGCGGGCGCCCTGCAGGCGGACCTGGTCATTCAGTAGGACGGCACGATGGCTTCTTTCCGCACCCGCTGGCCCAAACTGGCCTTTGCCGTCGCTCTCGGCGCCGTGCTGTGGACCGGCACGCCGGCGCCTGCCGAAAACGCCACGCCGGCGCCCGACGCTCCGCAGATGACCGACGAGGTCAAGAGGTTCTGCTCCAACATTGCCGACGCGGCGAAGGACCAGCGCTATGCGCTCCAGGTGCGCGAACTGCAGGCGTTGCAGGCCGACATCGACGCACGCATGGCCGCGCTCGAGGCCAAGCGCGTGGAATATGAGGAGTGGCTGAAGCGCCGCGAGGATTTCCTCGCCAAGGCAGAGGGCGGTGTCGTCAAAATCTATTCCAGCATGCGGCCGGACGCAGCCGCCGAGCGGCTCTCCGAGGTCAACATGAACCTGGCCGCCGCGATTCTGATGAAGCTCGACGCACGCAAGGCCGGCGTCATCCTCAACGAGATGGACAAGAAGGCGGCCGCCACGCTGACCGGCATCATGGCCACCGCGGCGCGCAAGGTGGATCCATCATGAGGATCGCCGTCATCGCCCTTTTCGCGGCGGTCGCCGCCGCCTCCGGCTGCGCCAACGTCAAGGAGATCAACCGCGAACCGGCGCTGTCGGAGGTCGGCACCGGACTCGCTCAGGGCACCAAGGCCGACTACCTTTACCCGGAGACGCCAGTGCAGCCGATCCGGCGCTTTTCGCTCTGGAACGACCGTCAGAGCCGGTTGTTCACAGACCCGCGCGCGCTGCAGAAAGGCGACATCCTCACCGTCCTGATCTCCATCAACGACCGCGCGCGCTTCAAGAATGAGTCGGAGCGCAACCGCACGGCAAGCCGCACCCTCGGCCTCACCGCCGGCTGGGCGTGGGACGGCGTCAGCCAGGACGGCACGGCCGACGGCTCGGTCGATTCCGAGACCGATACCCAGTCGACCGGCGCGACGTCGCGTTCGGAAAACATCGAGCTGTCGGTCGCCGCCGTGGTCACCAAGGTCCTGCCGAACGGCAACATGGTGATTCAGGGTTCGCAGGAAGTCCGCGTGAACTACGAACTGCGCATCCTGACGATCCAGGGCATCGTGCGGCCGATCGACATCGGCGCGCGCAATACGGTGCCGTATGAACGCATCGCCGAGGCGCGCATTTCCTACGGCGGACGGGGCCGGCTGAGCGAAATCCAGCAGCCGCCCTACGGCCAGCAGATCATCGACACCTTCTCGCCCTTCTAGGCTGAGCCATGGCCGCAGCGAAAGCCACAGCACAGGCAGCGACTCTCGAGGCGCCCCCGGTCAAGGCCGGGCCGTCGATGATGATGCAGCTGGTCATGCTTCTTGTCGCAAGCCTGCTCGCGGCCGGCGTGGGCGGCGGTGCCGGCATGATGCTTGGCGGCGGCTCCGGGGAGGAGACTCCGCCGGCGATCGACCATTCGCCTGCGGCTGCCGCTGGCGAAAGCGGCGGTGGCGGCGGCCATGGCGGCGGCGGCCACGGCGAGGCCGAACCGGTAGCCGCGCAGCCGGGCCATGAGATGGTCATTCCGCTCGCCCAGATCACGACCAATCTCGCCGCGCCGAGCGAGACCTGGATCCGCCTTGAGGCTTCGATCGTGCTCGACGAGCCTCCCGAACCGGAGCTTGCCGACGCCATCCATCAGGACCTGTTCGCCTTCGTGCGCACCCTGAAGATGCACCAGATCCAGGGGCCGAGCGGGTTCCAGCACCTGCGCTGGGAGCTCGACGAGCGCGCTTCCGTCCGCAGCGAGGGGAAGGTCAAGCGGGTTCTCATCCGCACCTTGTTGTTGGAATGAGGGTCAGGCTCGCGATTGCACTGCTTGCGGGGTCGGCGCTGCCGGCCGCGGCGCAGCAGATCGACCTCGGCCAGATCGCCCGGGCCGACGGAACCACCGTCGGCTACATCATCCAGATGTTCGGGCTGCTCACCGTGCTATCGGTGGCGCCCGGCCTGCTCATCATGGTGACGAGCTTCACCCGCTTCGTCATCGCCTTCTCGATCCTGCGGGCCGGCATCGGCCTGCAGTCGACGCCGGCCAACCTGATCCTGATCAGCCTGTCGCTGTTCATGACCTTCTACGTGATGACGCCGACATTCGACCAGGCCTGGAGCCAGGGCGTGCGTCCGCTGATGGACAACCAGATCACGCAAGCGGAGGCGTTCGAGCGGATCTCGGCGCCGTTCCGCGACTTCATGAGCCGCAATGTGCGGGACAAGGACTATGAGCTGTTCGCAAGCCTCGCACAGGAGCGCGGCCAGGCCAATGTCGAGCGCGCCACCGTGGACCTGCGCATCCTCGTGCCGGCGTTCATGATTTCGGAGATCCGGCGGGGATTCGAGATCGGGTTCCTGATCGTGCTGCCCTTCCTGGTGATCGACCTCATCGTCGCCACCATCACCATGGCGATGGGCATGATGATGCTGCCGCCGACGGTAGTGTCGCTGCCCTTCAAAATCCTCTTCTTCGTCTTGATCGACGGCTGGAACCTGCTGGTGGGGAGTCTCGTCCGCTCGTTTAACTAGCGTTAACTGTTCCACTTATCCGAATCGTAGGGGATGCTGTGCCACACCTGCAGTGCTGGCGGGCTGATCCTTTGATGCGATCATTGGCATGATGCCGCTCCGTCATACCGGCCGGCCCGGTATGTAGTCAAAGACACGCGTAAAAAACGGAGTTAGGTTCATGGCTAGCATCATGACCAATGCCTCTGCACTGACTGCGCTGCAGAGCCTCAACAGCACCAACAAGAACCTTGAAGTCACCCAGACCCGCATCTCGACCGGATATCGCGTCGCCGAAGCGTCGGACAACGCCGCCTACTGGTCGATCGCGACCACGATGCGTTCGGACTCCAAGGCGCTCTCGACCGTCCAGGACTCGCTCGGCCTCGGCGCTTCCAAGGTCGACACCGCCTATACGGGCATGAGCAAGGCGATCGAAACCGTCAACGAGATCAAGGTGAAGCTCGTGGCGGCCCAGGGCTCCACGGCTGCCGACAAGCAGAAGATCGACACCGAGATCAAGGCTCTCCAGGGCCAGCTGAAGAGCTACGCCGACGCCGCCACCTTCTCGGGCGCCAACTGGCTTTCGGTCGACACCACGACCGGCCATGCCGCCGCAGGCACCTTCGACGACGTCAAGATCGTGGCGTCGTTCAACCGCAACGCGGCCGGCACCGTCTCGCTCGGCACCATCGACGTCAAGGTGCAGAACATCAAGCTGTTCGAAGGCTATGCCACGGCGACCGCCGCCGAGGAAGGCATCCTCGACACGACCCGCCTCGGCACCTCGGGCGCCCGCACCGCCCCGTCCGCTGCCGTACTCGGCACCGACGCCGCCGGCGACACCTTCTCGGTGTTCACCATGGCGCTGGCCAATGCGACCAACGTCGCTACCGACGTCCAGGTCGGCAAGATGCTGACCATCACCGAAGCGGCGCTGAAGGAAATGACCACGGCTGCGACCAACCTGGGCGCCGCCAAGAGCCGCATCGACCTGCAGAAGACCTTCACGTCCAGCCTGATGGACTCCATCGAGCGCGGCGTGGGCCAGTTGGTCGACGCCGACATGAACAAGGAATCGACCCGCCTCCAGGCTCTGCAGGTGCAGCAGCAGTTGGGCATCCAGGCGCTGTCGATCGCCAACGGCAACTCGCAGTCGATCCTGTCGCTCTTCCGCTAGAGCGCCGGAGTTCGCCGATCCGCTTTCAGGCAACACAGAAGGGCCGCGTCGGCATTCCCGGCGCGGCCTTTTCCATTGGGTCAGCGGCGGACCACCTGGGAAAATAGGCGATTCAGTCCCGGTTAACCGTATCGCTTATCGGGATGGTAGGGAGTGGCCTGCAAATATCCGGGCATTGGCGGGTGATCCCTCGAAGGCGATCATTGGCATGATGCCGCTCCGTCATACCGGCCGGCCCGGTATGTGACCCCAATGCAAATCAGAAAAAGACGTTTGGAGTGAATTCATGGCCAGCATCATGACCAATGCCTCGGCGCTGACCGCGCTGCAGGCCCTCAACAGCACCAACAAGAGCCTCGAGGTAACTCAAAGCCGCATCTCGACCGGCTACCGCGTGGCCGAGGCATCGGACAACGCCGCCTACTGGTCGATCGCTACCACGATGCGTTCCGATTCAAAGGCGCTTTCTACCGTTCAGGACTCGCTCGGGCTCGGCGCCTCCAAAGTGGACACCGCCTACACGGGCATGAACAAGGCGATCGAAACCGTCAACGAAATCAAGGTGAAGCTGGTCGCCGCAAATGGCGCCACAGCCGCCGACAAGGAGAAGATCGACACCGAAATCAAGGCGCTGCAGGGCCAGCTGAAAAGCTACGCCGACGCCGCCACCTTCTCGGGCGCCAACTGGCTGTCGGTCGACACCACCACGGGCCACACCACGGCCGGCACGTTCGACACGGTCAAGATCGTGGCGTCGTTCAACCGCAACGCGGCCGGCACCGTCTCGCTCGGCACGATCGACATCAACGTCCAGAACATCAAGCTGTACGACGCCTTTGCCGGCGCCACCGGCCTCAACGACGGCATTCTTGATGCGGCACGTCTCGGCACGACAGGCGCGCGCAACGCGACCGCGCAGGTGCCGACCCCCGGTGCACAGCCGGCCGCCGGCGACACCTATACGGTCAACTCGCTGTCGGTCCTCGGCCACAGCGACGCCCAGATCACCCAGATGCTGACGGTGACCGAAGCGGCGCTGAAGGAAATGACCACGGCCGCCACCAACCTTGGCGCTGCCAAGAGCCGCATCGACCTGCAGAAGACCTTCACCTCGAGCCTGATGGACTCCATCGAGCGCGGCGTGGGCCAGCTGGTCGACGCCGACATGAACAAGGAATCGACCCGCCTCCAGGCCCTGCAGGTGCAGCAGCAGCTGGGCATCCAGGCGCTGTCGATCGCCAACGGCAACTCGCAGTCGATCCTGTCGCTCTTCCGCTAAGGACACGGGGCGGGTCCGCAGGAACCCGCAAAATCCGCATTGCCGAGAAGGTCGCGCCGGGGATCCGGCGCGGCCTTCTTCGTGTTCGGCAGCCCGGTTTTGTGGAAATCCCAAGGAAAATCGGCTTCCGCCTGTCCCGACGACACCTGCTTAATCTCACATTAACCATGACCCCGTACTGATGGTTAATCATGTGCCACGCGCGCTTCGCGTTGGCGCCTGGGGGCGGCGCAGATGACCGGCGCCACCAACGCGGCATGTGACCGGCATGCCAGGTGAAGAAGGGGTGGGTATCTTGGCCAGCATCATGACGAACGCGTCGGCGCTAACGGCTCTCCAGAGCCTCAATGCGACGAACAAGAAGCTCGAAGTCACCCAGGGCCGTATCTCGACAGGCTACCGCGTGGCCGAGGCCTCCGACAACGCCGCATACTGGTCGATCGCCACGACAATGCGATCGGACAACAAGGCGCTGTCGACGGTGCAGGATGCCCTCGGGCTCGGCGCCTCCAAGGTCGACACGGCCTACACAGCGATGAACAAGGCGGTCGAAACCGCCAACGAAATCAAGGTCAAGATCGTCGCCGCCGCCAATGCAAGCACTTCCGACAAGCAGAAGATCCAGACCGAAATCGACGCCCTGCAGGACCAGCTGAAGAGCTATGCCGACGCAGCGACCTTCTCCGGTACCAACTGGCTGTCGGTCAATTCGACTGTCGCCTCCGGCAACCCCTCGGCGGGCGTGCACGCCGATGCCAAGATCATCTCCTCCTTCAACCGCGACTCCTCGGGCTCGGTGGTGCTGACGACGATCGACATCAATGTCCAGCAGATCAAGCTGTTCGATGCCGCGGCCCTCACCAACGAGAACAAGGGCCTGATCGAGGGTCTGCGCCTGGCGAGCACTGGCGTTCGCGACGATGCCGCCCTGCAGGCGGTGGCCGGCGTGTCCACTCCGGCGACCGACGGCTACGCGCTTGCCACCCTGTCGGTGGTCGGCTTCACCGATTCCCAGATCCAGGAAATGCTCAAGGTCGCCGATGTCACCATCGAGGAGATGACCGACGCGGCGACCATCCTCGGCACCGCCAAGAGCCGCATCGACCTGCAGAAGACGTTCACCACGAGCCTGATGGATTCCATCGAGCGCGGCGTGGGTCAGCTTGTCGATGCCGACATGAACAAGGAATCGACCCGCCTGCAGGCACTGCAGGTCCAGCAGCAGCTCGGTATCCAGGCGCTTTCGATCGCCAATTCCAACGCCCAGAGTATCCTCTCGCTCTTCAGAAACGGCTAGAGGTTTCCCGGTCAACCATTAGGAATTGATTAACTTTTCCCCGGACCGGCCTTTAACCAAAGTCGGTCCGGAGCCATTTTCGCGCAAGTTTCGGCCGGTACGGTCGAACGGGCAATTCGCGGGGGTAGTGGGTTCGTGCCGGAGCAGCTTCAAAGCGTCGTCGCCAATCTCCGCAGCTTCGGTCCCAGACGCCTGGCCCTGATGGGTGCGGTTGCGGCGGCGGTCATGGCCATCATCGTCGTCGCCTCGATCTACCTCAACAAACCGGCCTTCGAGACCCTCTACGTCGGGCTGGAGCGCGGCGACGTCAACCAGATCGGGATGGCCCTTTCGGAAGCCGGCATCGGCTTCGACATCGCCGCCGACGGCACCACGGTGCTGGTGCCTGCGGGCCAGACCTCCCGCGCGCGCATGCTGCTCGCCGAAAAGGGGCTGCCGACCAGCACCAATGCCGGCTACGAACTGTTCGACAATGTCGGCTCGCTTGGTCTGACGTCGTTCATGCAGCAGGTCACGCGGGTGCGCGCGCTGGAGGGCGAGATCGCCCGCACCATCCAGTCGATTTCCGGCATCAAGGCCGCCCGCGTCCACATCGTGATGCCAGAGCGGGCCAACTTCCGTCGCGAAGAGCAACAGCCCACGGCCTCGGTCGTGATCCGCACTTCCAGCCTCGACGCAGAGAAGAGCGCGATGGCGATTCGCCAGCTGGTCGCCGCCGCCGTACCCGGCCTGTCCGCCGACAAGGTGACCGTGCTCGATTCCAACGGCATGCTGCTCGCGGCTGGCGACGACCCCGCCAACTCCTCGGCAACGCGCTCCTTCACCGTGCAGCGCACGATCGAGGTCCAGACGGAGGACAATATCCACCGCGCGCTCGCCGCCTATCTCGGTCCGGACAACTTCCGCGCCAGCGTCACGGCCGAAGTCAACACCGACACGCGTCAGACCGAGGAGACGATCTTCGATCCCGAATCGCGGGTCGAGCGCTCCGTACAGGTCGTCAAGTCGAACGAGACGGCCAATCGCACGTCCACCGCGGCGCCGGCGACGGTCGAGCAGAACCTTCCGGAAGCCGACGCCGCGCCCACCGAAGGCCCGAGTTCGTCCGAACAGAACGATCGCAAGGAAGAAATCACCAATTACGAGATCAATTCCAAGAAGGTGGCCACCACCAGCAACGGCTACACCGTAACCAAGCTGTCGATCGCCGTCGTCGTCAACCAGAGCCGGCTGAAGGAAATCCTGGGCGACGCCGCGACGCCGGAAATGATCGCCCAGCGAATCGCCGACATCCAGAAGGTGGTGGCCTCCGCAACCGGCTTCAGCGAGGCGCGCGGCGACATGATCAACGTGTCGGCGGTCGAGTTCGTCGCCGGGCTCGACGGTGTCGAGATCGAGGAGCCGGGCATCCTCGACAAGATCGGGCAGCATGTCGGCACGATGATCAACGCTTCCGCCTTCGTGGTGGTCGTGTTCCTGGTCGTGTTCTTCGGCCTGCGCCCGATGATCAACGCGGCAACCCGCGGCAAGGACACGCCCTCCTTCGACGAGGTCCAGCGCTCGCTGCCGACCCCGGATGTTGCGGGCCATGGCGAGATCGCCGCCCTGCCGGGCAGCGTCCCGTCGAATCCGCTCGACGATTTGCGCCAGAAGATCAAGCCTGCCCCGCAGGAGCGTCTCGCACGCATGGTCGACCTCAATGAGGAGCGTACGGCGCAGATCCTGCGCAAGTGGGCGCATCCGGAGGCGGCGTGATGGGCAGGCTGCGGCTCGCCGACGCGCTCACCGACTTCGGCTCCATCCGCATCGGGATTGTCGCGGAGGAGCCGAGCGAACCGGCCGCGATTGCGTGGCCCGCGGCGCCCGAGCCGGCGCCGGCGCCATACGATCCGAGCGACCTCATTGCCGACGCGGTCCGCCGCGCGGAGGACGCGCTGGCGGCAAGGCTGCGCGGGGAGCATGCCGACGAGATCGGCGCTCTTCGCGACCATCACGCCCGTGAGATGGCTGACGCCCTGCAGAAGCTGGGAGCGGAGACCGGGGCCGCGATTGCGGCCAGTCTGACCACCGCTGAGGAGCACATTCTGAAGCTCACCACCGATGCCGTGGCGCGCCTGATCGGGCCGGTGCTGTCGGAAGACGTCGCCCGCCGGTCCGTCGAAGGGCTGGCGCGGGTGATCCGCGAAGCACTTGCCGACCGCGACGCCATACGCATTCGCGTGCGCGGACCGCGTCCATTGTTCGAGGGATTGTCGCTGGCGCTCGGCGACCGAGCCGCCGCGACCCAGTTCGAGGAACAAGCCGGCTTCGACCTCAGCGTGTCGGTCGGCGACATGCTGTATGAGACGCGCCTCGGCGAATGGTCTGCCAGCCTGGCGGAGGCGCTGCGATGAGTTCGAGCGGCGCTGCCGAGCATCCACACGAGATCATCATCGTTAGGCACGGCGGCCACGATGACCACGACGACCACCATGGCGGCGTCTGGAAGATCGCCTTCGCCGACTTCATGACCGCGATGATGTGCTTCTTCCTGGTCATGTGGCTGATCAACGCGGCAAATGAGCAGACCAAGGCTGCGGTGGCGAGCTACTTCAATCCGGTGAAGCTGATCGACCGCAACGCCAGCCGCAAGGGACTGGAAGACCTGGGCGACGGACCCAATGCCGCCGGCCTTACCGCCGACGACCCCAAGCAGGCCGAGGGCCAAACGAGCGCGGACGGCCCCGCCGACCCTGGCCAGGCGGAGAGCAAGAGCCCGTCCGACGCAACCGAGAAAAAGGAACGCTCGGACGAGCATCTTTTCGCGGACCCCTACGCGGTGCTCGCCGAGATTGCGTCGGATACCGGCCAGCAGCAGAACATCAGCGCCAAGGGCGATGGCGGTGTGCAGGTTGCCGGACCCGCGACCGGCGCGTCCGGCGGCGAATCCTATCGTGATCCTTTTGCTCCGGACTTCTGGTCGCAGCAGGTCGATGTCTCCGGCACCGCCGCGGCCGTGGCTGAGCGGCGGGAGGCGACCGGGCCCGAGACCGGCAAGGGCAAGCAGAAGGCAGCGGATATCGACGCCGGCGCCGCGCCGGCTGCCGAGGCCAAGCTCGAGCCGCTTCAGGAGGAGCTTCCGGCGGAGCAGAAGCAGCCTGAGCCGACCTCCGCGACCAGGACCGCTGCGGCCGAGATCGGCAAGGAGGTCGCCGAAGCGCTCGGTCTCGATCCGATCAAGGACAGCATCTCAGTCGTCGCGACTTCGCACGGCGTGATGATATCGGTGACCGACCAGCTCGGTTTCGGGATGTTCGAGATCGGGTCGGCACTGCCGCGTCGCGAACTGGTTCTGGCGATGGAGAAGATCGGCAAGGTGTTGGCCGGGCAGCAGGGCAAGATCAGTATTCGTGGCCACACCGACGGGCGCCCTTTCCGCAGCGAGGCCTACGACAACTGGCGCCTCTCCTCTTCGCGCGCGCAGTCGGCCTATTACATGCTGGTGCGGGGCGGTCTCGACGAGCAGCGTGTCACCGAAGTGTCGGGCCTTGCGGACCGCGAGCTGAAGATCGCTTCGGATCCACTTGCCGCCGCCAACCGCCGCATCGAGATCCTGCTGGACGTGCCGCAATGAAGGTGCCCCGGGCATGGCGCGCCGGCGCGGCGATGCTGCCGCTGCTCGCCGGCCTCGCCGCGCCTGCGCTGGCCGACGAGGGCGCGGGGCTCGCGCCCTACCAGATGGTGCGCTCGCTGCAGATGGTGCAGGATCGCATTGCCGCCGGCGACCACGCCGCGCTGCCGATGCAGCGAAAGCTGCTGGAGATGATTGACGCGAGGCTGACCGCCGCCGCGCCGGACGAGTTTGCCGACCAGCGCAATTTCCGCTCGCTGCTGATCTATGGAATGAGCGGTGGCAATCCGGTCACGCTCGACCACGTGCTGGCGAAACTGACCCTCGACGAAGGCCAGACGCGGCTGGCTTCGGGCGTGCTGAATTACGTCAATGGCCGTCCAAAGGCCGCGAAGGCCGCGCTCGCTCCTGTGGAGCCGCTGAAGGCCAACAACGAAATTGCCGCCTTCATCGCGCTGGTCAAGGGTTCCATCGCCGCCAACGACGAGCCGCCGGCGGCCGCGCGCGCTCTCGACCAGGCGATCCTGCTCGGCCCCGGCACGCTGGTCGAGGAGGCCGCCTTGCGCCGCAGGATCGGCGTCGCCACCGACCTAAACGATCCATTACGCTTCCTCACCGCGAGCGATGAATATGTCCGGCGCTTTTTGCGGTCACCCTATGCCAGTCAGTTTGCCGACGCGTTCGTCAGCGGCATAGTCGCCCTGCACAAGAAGCTCGACGGCGACAGGGTGCGGGCCACGATCGCCCTGATGGATCCCGAACAGCAGAAGGTCATCTACCTTCGCATCGCCCGGCTCGCTGCCATCGCCGGACTTGCAGACCTTTCCGCTTTCGCCTCCGCGAACGCGGTCGCCGAAGGCGGGTCGGACATCACAACCGACGATCCGCGTGCGCAGCTCTATTCCAGCCTGGTGAACATCACCTCGGCTACCCGTGACGACATGTTGCCGAGGTTGCGCGCAATCGACCGGTCGCGGCTGTCTGCCAACGATGCCCTGTTGCTCGACGCGGCGATGGCGGTGGTGAGCGAGCTCAACGCCGATCCGCCGGCGCCTCAGCACGTACCGGCCTCGCCGAGCGAGGCGGCTGACGCCGCGACCGTGCCGCCTCCGGCAACGCCGGTCCAGGCTGAGGCCGAATCCGCCGACGCCGTCGAGGCACAGATGCCGGAGGAAGCACCGGCGCCGAAGGATGCCCAAGCGCCGGGTAACATCGCCAACGTGGAAGAGCCCACGACCGCGGGCGGCGAAGCCGCACCGCAAGAGGAGCCGCCGCATGACGTCGCGTCCGCGGGGCAGGCACCAGGCGATCGGGCCCACGCCGCGGCACCGGCGCCGGCGACATCCGCGGACGACCCGATCGCTTCGGCGGTCAGCGACGCCCGAGCCAAGCTCGAGGCAATCGACAAGCTGCTGGGAGAACCCGATTCATGAGCAACCGCGTCGCCAATGCTGTGGCCGCGGCCCCGGTTCCAGCGAAGTCCGGATCAGGCCAGGGCACGCACCGGCACGACGCCTCCGGCTTCGGCAAGGCGCTGGAGGCGGAGGGCCCGGATCGCGGACGCGTTGCCCCTACCAGGCCGGACGCCGACACGCCCGCCCCGAGTCGCTGGAGCCGTACTGTCGACCTGCTCTCCTCGACGCTGGTGCCGGCGACTGCCGAGACTTCTCGCCAGGACCTGGCCGCGGCAACGGGCCAAATGCCGTCCAGGGATGGCGAGCGTGCGCTGGCTGAAAGCCAGACGAAGCTGCCACAGGACTTCCTGGCGGAGTTGCCCCGGCACTCGGCGCCCGAGTTGCCGCAAGCCTCGACGACTGTCGACGCGGATGCCCAGGAGCAGGCAGACGCAGCAGCGGAAAAGCCGGCCGCCATCGAGCTGGCACCCTTCGTGGCGATCGACGGCGATCGGCAGGCGGGTGCGCCCGTCGACGACCCGCTGGCCGAATTGAAGTGGACGCTGGCGGCAGGGAGTTCGGACAGGAAGATCTTCGATGAGCCGGCCGACACTGGCGCTGAAGACGTCGATGCCGCCGACGATGAAGAGCAGAAAGCCGCGCCCTCCGAAGCGCCGCGCACCCGCGTTCCCGAACCGCTCATCTACATGGCTGCGATCGCACCTGCGGAAAAGTTCGTATCAGCCGAAACGCCCGCACCCGCGCAAGCAGGCGCCGGCGAGAATGCCGGGCCGGTGGATCGCGGACGCGGCGGACAATCTTCTGCGCCGACACAAGCCGCGCCAATGGCCGCCGCGCCAGTCGTCGCCGACCTTGCGACCGCGCCTCAATCGACCACGGTCCACACCCCGGTTGCCGCACGCGCGGAGCCGGCGCGTCCGAATGCCGGGGAAGACACCGAGGCAGATGCGAATGCGTCCGAAAGCACGCCGCCTCCCCAGGACAAGCCGCGCGAACCCGTTCGCGAGATCGCCGCTGTCGCAACGCGCACCGCTTCGCCCGCTCTCGCACCCGTTGCACCCACACCGGGCGGTCGACCCGATGCGGACAATGCTGAGCGGCAGACGCCACGCAGCCTCGACGCTGGCGACAAGCCCGACAGCACAGGTGTGAGCAACCCAGCCGCACCCGATCCGCGGCGCTCCGGCGACCAGCCGGCCGCGACGCCGCGCGTAGAAGTATTGGCGGACAAGACCTTCGTCGCCCCGCCCGCCCAGCCTGCCCTGCCAGTGAGCCCGACTGTCACCAGCCTCGCCGGCGCGATCGTGGCTTCCTCGGCCTCTCAGCGGGCGGCCGAAGCGGCCCAGATTGGCGGCCAGGCTGATGCAAATGGGACACGCACCCTGCAAATCCAACTCAACCCGGCCGACCTCGGCATGGTCACCGCTCACCTGAAAGCCTCGGGCGAGCGGCTTTCGGTCGAATTGAGGGTCGACACGATGGAAGCCTACCATCGTCTGACCCGCGACAGCGACGCGATCACGACTTCGCTCAAGGGTCACGGCTACGACATCGATACCATTACCATACTGCAACCACAGGCTGCACCTACACCCATCGCGCGGGCCGATACCAACCCGAGCGCGACCGGTACGCCGGATCGCGGCAGCGGCCAACCGGCCTCGGGCAACTCCGATTCGGGCGGGAATGGCACATCCGGACAATCATCCGGGCGGCAGGACAACCGCAATTTCCAAGGCAGTGAAGTCAATGCTCAGACTGTGGCTGGCCGCACTGGCGACGGCGTTTATATCTAGCCTTGGCTTGGTCATACCGGCCTTCGCGAATGCCTGCGAACCCGAGATCGTACGCGCGTCGGAACGCTACCACGTGCCGGTCGGCATCCTCTATGCCGTCGGGCTGGCGGAGACCGGCCGCAAGGGCAGCATGCAGCCGAACGCATTGAACATAAACGGCAAAGCGGTATTTCCCGGAAGCCGGGCGGAGGCCCTCGCCGACGTGCGGAAAGCCCAAGCCGAGGGTACTCGGATGATCGACATCGGCTGCATGCAGATAAACCACTTCTACCACGCCCTGCATTTCCGTAGCCTCGATGCGCTCTTCGATCCTCGCCAGAACGTCGACTACGCGGCCCGTTTCCTGGTCCAGCTCAAAGGCCGCCACGACACCTGGTCGATGGCGGTTGCGCGCTACCATGCCGGGCCGGACAACAATCCTGCGCAGAAGCGTTATGTTTGCCGGGTCATCGCCAACATGGTTGCAACCGGATTCGGCAGATGGACGCCCGCCGCTTCCAGCTTCTGCAATTCTTGATGGCATAGGCGTACACGACGCCGGGGGCCTCCACTGGCGTCTGCGAGCGGCAGTGCCCAGCATGGTTAACGCAGCGTTAACAGAACGCGCCGAGAGCCCCCCTAAAATCCAGTACCAAGAAATGGCGGTTAGTCAGGATTCCGGCCAGCAGGTACCCCTATCGGCAGGGGAAATCGACTGATTCGGAAGGCGGGCCGATGATAGTTATCGTAGATGAGCGGCACCTCGTAAAAGAAGGGTTTCATTCGCTTTTCGATCGCGAAGGTGTAGCCAGCGCGGCGTTCGACCCGAACGAGTTCGGCGAGTGGGTCAGCACCGCGGCCGACGAGGATGTCAAGTCAGTCCGCGCCTTTCTGATCGGCGATTGCGCGGAGACCGGCAGCTACCCCCGCAAGATCCGCGACCGCAGCGTCGCTCCTGTCATCGCGCTGAGCGAACAGAACTCGCTGGAGAACACGCTAAGGCTGTTCGAGTCCGGCGTCGACGACGTCGTTCGCAAGCCGGTTCATATCCGCGAGATCCTCGCCCGCATCTCGGCAATCAGCCGCCGCTCGCATGACGACACCGGTTTCACGCAACTCGGACGTCTACGCATTTTCAGCGACGGGCGCGATCCCGAGATCGACGGCACCGCGCTGCCGCTACCCCGGCGCGAGCGGCGCATCCTGGAGTTCCTGTCCGCCAACACCGGGCGGCGGGTCACCAAGACCCAGGTCTTCAATGCCATCTACGGCATCTTCGATGAAGAGGTCGAGGAGAACGTCGTCGAGAGCCATATCAGCAAGCTGCGCAAGAAGCTGCGCGAGCGCCTCGGCCACGATCCGATCGAATCGAAGCGTTTCCTGGGCTACCGGCTCATCACCGCATAGACTGCGGGTACCGGCAGTCAGCCTCGCACAAGACAATTCGGCTAGCCTCGTGACCTGCGCACCAGGAGATGGGGAGTTGTACCGATGAGTCTTTACGGCATGATGCGTACCGGCGTCTCCGGCATGGCGGCCCAGGCGAACCGGCTTTCCTCGGTGGCCGACAACATCGCCAATTCCGGTACCACCGGCTACAAGCGCTCGCGCGCCGAATTCTCGTCCATGGTGCTGCCCAGCACGCAGGGCGCCTACAATTCGGGCGGCGTCACCACCACGGTGATGAACTCCGTCTCCTCGCAAGGTGTGCTCCAGTACACGACCTCGGTGACCGACCTTGCCGTCAACGGAGAAGGCTTCTTCATAGTGCAGGACGCCAGCGGCACGCCCTTCCTCACACGGGCAGGTGCTTTCGTCCCGGATGCGCAGGGCCGTCTTGTCAATGCGGCCGGGTACCAGCTCATGGGCTACAGTTACCAGAACGGCGTGCCGGCAGCGACCGCCAACGGCTTCGCCGGCCTCGAACCGGTCGTCATCACCCAGACCGCGCTGACCGCTGCTCCCACCACACAGGGCACGTTCTCCGCGAACCTCCCGGCTGATGCCGCGCCGCTCACCGACCTTGCCGGCGGCAACGCCCCGACGGCCACATACACCGCGAAGTCGTCGATGGTCGCCTACGACAACCTCGGCTCCGAGGTGCTGCTGGACGTCTACTTCTCCAAGACCGCCAACCCGAACGAATGGGAAGTGGCGGTCTACCCGCAGGCCGCGGCCACGCCCGGCGTCGGTTTCCCCTACACCGGCGGTCCGCTTGTCACCCAGACGCTGACATTCGACCCGCTGACCGGCGCGCTGGACACAGCCCTGCCGAGTCCCACCAGCGTGACGCTGACGATCCCCAACGGCGCCTCGATGGACCTCGACCTTTCGAAGCTGACCCAGCTCGCGACCGACTACACGCCTTTCGACGCCAAGGTGAACGGCAACCCGCCGAGCGGCATCGATCAGGTCCAGATCGGCACCGACGGCACCGTCTACGCCCAGTACGAGAACGGCTCGATCAAGGAACTCTACCGCATCCCGCTGGCGACCGTGGAAAGCCCGGATCGGCTCACCGTCATCTCGGGCAACGTGTTCCGTGAAAGCCCCGGCTCGGGCTCGGTGCAGGTGGGTTTCGCCGAACAGGGCTCGCTTGGCAGCGTCGTCTCCGGCGCGCTGGAAAATTCCAACGTCGATATCGCCGAGGAACTGACCAACATGATCGAGTCGCAGCGTACCTACACCGCCAATTCAAAGGTGTTCCAGACCGGCGCCGACCTGATGGACATCCTGGTCAACCTCAAGCGTTAACGGGCTGAGGGACCGGAAGCCGGGATATGTCGCTCACGACGGCCCTCAACATCGCCCAGTCGGCGCTGCAGAGCACGTCGCGCCAGACGAGTGTTGTGTCGCGCAACGTCGCGGATGCGCAGAACCCGGACTATTCGCGCCGTACCGCCATCGTGGCGAGCACGGCGCCCGGCGCGCGGGTCATCCAAATCCAGCGCGCTACCAGCGACCTTCTCTTCCGCCAGAACCTCACGGCGTTGTCGTCGGCCGCCGGGCAACAGGCGCTGAGCGGCGGGCTCGACCGGCTTGAGCTTTCGGTCAACGGCGTGGACAACGCCAACACCGCAGCCACCGCGATCGGCAAGCTGCAGGAAGCGCTGCACCTCTATTCGGCCACGCCCTCAAACCGCAACCTTGCCGACAATGTCGTCAACGCCGCGCGCGACGTCGTGCGCTCGCTCAACGAGGGCACGCAGGCGATCCAGTCCTTCCGTGCCGAAACCGACACCGAGATCGCCGCCTCCGTCGACGACCTCAACGACCTGCTGTCGCAGTTTGAGGAGAACAACAAGCAGATCCAGAGCGGCACGCGCGCCGGCCGCGACGTATCCGACCAACTCGACCGCCGCGACGCGCTTTTGAAGAAGATCGCCGAATACGTGCCGATCTCGACATTCGTGCGCGGCGACAACGACATGGTGATCACCACCAAGGACGGCACTATGCTGTTCGAGACAGTGCCGCGGTCGGTCACCTTCAACCCGTCCAACAGCTATTCCGCAGGCACGACGGGCAATGCGGTCTATATCGACGGCGTGCCGATCGTTGCCATGCCCGGAGGCGAGGCGGGAGCCTCGGGCAAGATCGCCGGCCTCATCCAGCTGCGCGATGGCGTCGCCAGCACGATGCAGAGCCAGTTGGACGAGATCGCCCGCGGCATGATCAGTGCCTTCGCCGAGACCGACCCAAATGGCGGGCCGCTGCCGGACGCACCTGGGCTCTTCACCTGGCCGGGCGCACCCGGGATGCCGCCTGCCGGAACCCTCGTCGACGGGCTGGCGCGCTCGATCACCGTCAATCCGGCCATGGATTCCAACGCTGGCGGCAACCCGCTTTATCTGCGCGACGGCGGCGCCAACGGCGCCGGCTACGTCGCCAACACCGGCGGCTCTTCCTATTCGGAACTGCTGTTGAAGTACGCCGACCGTCTGGACGCGCCGACCGCGTTTGATCCAGCGGCCGGCCTCGGCAACAGCGCAAGCGTCAGCGCGTATTCATCCAATTCGATCGGCTGGTTCGAGGCGCTTCGACAGGACGCCTCCAACGCGCTGGAGACCAAACAGGCGCTGGCGACCCGTTCAGCCGAGGCGCTGTCGAACGAAACCGGGGTCAACGTCGACTCAGAGCTGTCGCTGCTGCTCGACCTAGAGCATACCTATGACGCCTCCGCGCGGCTGATCAAGGCTGTGGACGACATGCTGACCTCCCTGCTCGAGGCGGTGAGGTAGTCCATGAAGACATCCCTCGTCTCATCCTCGTCCGTCTCGCAGGCGATGCGCTATTCGCTGATGAAGGCGCAGGCCGACCTCACCAAAGCGCAGAAGGAAGTCTCGACCGGCCTCGTCGCCGATACCGGGCTTGCGCTCGGCTCCCAGACGGCGAAGGCGGTGTCGCTCAGCCGCGACCTGCAGCGGCTGAACGGCATCGTCGATTCCAATGCGCTGGTGTCGTCCCGGCTGACCGCAACGCAGAACTCGCTTGGCCAGCTCGGTGACGCCGCGCAGACCTTCCTCGGCACGCTGACCGCGAACGCCAACGGCGACGCCGGGTCTGGCGTGGTGCTGACCGAGGCCAATGCCACTCTCGACGCCTTCACGTCGATCCTGAACACCGCCCTCGATGGCGAGTACCTGTTCGCCGGCATCAACACCGATGTCCGGCCGATCAACGACTACAACGCCGCCGGATCGCCGGCCAAGGCCGCGTTTGATGCAGCCTTCCTTGCGCATTTCGGATTCACGCAGAACGATCCTCCGGCCGCAAACATATCGGCGGCGGACATGACGACCTTCCTCGACACGGTGCTCGAGCCGCAGTTCATGGGCGCGGCGTGGCAGGGCACTTGGTCGAACGCCACCGACGACACCATTGTCAGCCGTATCACCATGAGCGAGACGCTGAACACGTCGGTCAGTGCCAACGAGGCCGGCCTGCGCAAGCTGGCGATGGCCGCGTCGGCGGTGAAGGAGCTGTTTTCCAGCAATGTCGGCACCGCCGCGCGCGCGGCCGTCGTGGAGAAGGCGATCGCGCTCACCGGCTCGGCAATCGGAGACGTCGCGAACCTCCAGGCCCGCACAGGCATCGTCGAGAACCGGGTCAAGAACGCCAGCGAGCGCATCAACACGCAGGTCGACCTGTTCGAGCGCCTGCAGAACGAACTGCAGGGAGTCGATCCCTACGAGGCCTCCACCCGTGTCTCGACGCTGCTCGGGCAGATCGAGACCTCATACGCCCTCACGGCGCGGCTGCAGCAACTCAGCCTCGCCAAGTACCTGACCTGACGACTGTCGCAACGGCGCTTCCGCACGGAGCCAGCATGTATCAATTCTCCTACGCCGACATTCAGACCGACTCGATCGCGGACGCCAAGGACCGCGAACGCCAGTTGCTCAGCAGGTCGATCGATCTGCTGGAAGCCGCACGCGTGCACGGCGGCGGTTCACGCGAGGCGGTGGAAGCCCTGCAGTTCATGAACCGCGTGTGGAGCACTTTGCTGGAGGACCTCGGCAGTCCGGAGAACGGACTGCCCAAGGAGCTCCGCGCCAATCTCATCTCGATCGGCCTGTGGCTGATGCGCGAGGCCGAGGAAGTCCGCCAGGGCCGCGCCGACAATTTCGACGGCTTGATCGAGGTTTCGCAGATCATCCGGGACGGCATCAAATGAAGAGCACGCTTCGCCTCTCCCTCAAGCCGAACGAGAAGATCTATCTCAACGGAGCCGTTGTCCGCGTCGACCGCAAGGTCACGATCGAGTTGTTGAATGATGTCCAGTTCCTGCTCGAAAGCCACGTCCTGCAGGCGCAGGATGCATCGACCCCGATGCGCCAGCTCTACTTCATCGTTCAGATCATGCTGATGTCGCCGGACGACGCGGCCCAGGCGCGCAGCATGTTCCAGAGTTCGCTGCGGATGCTGCTCGCCGCCTTCGAGGACGCGCATATTCTGGCGAGCCTGAAGCAGATCGACCGGCTGGTCGCCGAGGACGAGCTCTACGAGGCGCTGAAGGCGATCCGCGGGCTCTATCGCGCGGAGGCAGACGTGCTTGCCGCGACCCGTCAGGTAACCCAGGCTCCCGAGAGGATGGCGGTCGGCGCATGAGCATGGACATCAACCTGACCAAGGACCTGCCGGCGGGATACACGCCGCAGACCAGCGCGCAGAAATCGCAGGTCGACTACAAGACCTTCCTGAAGCTGCTCGTCGCGCAGATGAAGAACCAAGACCCGACCAAGCCGATGGATTCCACGGAATACGTGGCTCAGCTTGCCTCCTTCTCGCAGGTCGAGCAGTCGGTGCAGATCAACAGCAAGCTCGACGCGCTGATGCAGAGTTCGGCGCTGTCGCAGGCGGGCAGCCTGATCGGCAACCAGATCACGTCGGCCGACGGCACCGTGACCGGCATGGTGACGGAGGTCCGGCTGACCGCAAACGGGCTGGTCGCAGTCCTCGATGGCGGCGGCGAGGTGACCGTCCAGCCCGGCGTGGTCGTGAGCCAGTCGCCCTCGCTTCTCGGATAGGCGACCATGAACGAGGCCGATGCCCTCGACATTGTGCAGTATGCGATCTGGACCGTGTTGACGGCCTCCGGGCCCGCCGTCGGCGCCGCCATGCTGGTCGGCATCGCCATCGCACTGGTCCAGGCGCTGACGCAGATCCAGGAGATAACACTAACTTTCGTGCCGAAGATCGTGACCATCCTGCTGGTCGTCGCCTTCACGGGCCCGTTCATCGGCGCCCAGATCTCCTCATTCACCAACGTCATATTCGAGCGCATACAGCACGGCTTCTAGGCATGCCTCACCCTCGCACAAGCTTCGGAGTCTAGGCTGAGGCCGCGGGCGCGCTGGTGCGCCCGGCGCGGGAACGGCATGGCGATCAGCGAGGTACCACGGCAGGTAGCGATCCCGAAGGACGGGCGCGACGTCTTCTTCGCGCTCGGCGTCGTCGTCATCCTCGCGGTCCTGTTCCTGCCGATCCCGGCGTTCATGATCGACGTCGGCCTGGCCTTCTCGATCGCGCTCTCCGTGCTGATCCTGATGGTCGCGCTTTGGATCCAGCGTCCGCTCGATTTCTCTTCGTTCCCGACCATCCTGCTGATCGCGACCATGTTGCGGCTGTCGCTCAACATCGCGACCACCCGCATGATCCTGTCGCATGGCAACCAGGGGACGGATGCCGCCGGCTACGTCATCAGCGGCTTTTCCAAGCTTGTGATGAGCGGCGACTTCGTGATCGGGCTGATCGTCTTCATGATCCTGGTGATTGTGAACTTCATCGTCATCACCAAGGGCGCCACGCGCATCGCCGAGGTCGGCGCCCGCTTCACCCTCGACGCCATCCCCGGCAAGCAGATGTCGATCGACGCCGACCTTTCCGCCGGCGTGATCGACGACAAGACCGCGCAGGCACGCAGGCGCGAGCTGGAGGAAGAATCGTCATTCTTCGGCTCGATGGACGGCGCGTCGAAATTCGTACGCGGCGACGCCATCGCCGGCCTTATCATCACCGCCATCAACATCGTCGGCGGAATCGTCATCGGCGCCTTCCGGCACGGCATGGACATCAGCGAGGCGGCCGACGTCTTCATCAAGCTTTCGGTGGGCGACGGGCTGGTGACGCAGATACCGGCCCTCATCGTCTCGCTGGCTGCCGGCCTGCTGGTTTCGAAGGGCGGAACGCGCGGTTCGGCCGACAAGGCGGTGTTCGGACAGCTGGGCGCCTATCCCCGCGCCCTCTATGTCGCCGCCGGGCTGCTGACGCTGCTATCCTTCATGCCCGGCCTGCCGATGATGCCCTTCGTGCTGCTTGCAGGCGCCATGGCCGCGATCGGCTACGTCATCCCGCTGCGCGCGCGCCAGCGCTCGGACGCTGCCGACCTGCAGGAGCGTGCCAAGCAGAAGACCAAGGAGGAAGAGGAGAAGAACTCGGTCAAGGCGTCGCTGGCGACCTCCGAGATCGAGCTCTTGATGGGCAAGCAGCTTTCCGCGCGCCTGCTCGCCTCGCATGACGAGCTCGCCTTTCGCATGGCCAAGATGCGCAAGAAATTTGCGACCCAGTACGGTTTCGTTGTGCCGGAGGTGCGCCTTACCGACGATTTCGCCATCTCCGGAAAGGCTTACCGCATCAAGATCCATGGCACCGTGGTGGCCGAGTATCAGGTGCGCGTCGGCGAAGTGATGGTGCTGCTCGGCAGCCGCGAGGCTCCCGACGTTCCGGGCGAGGAGGTGCGTGAGCCGGCTTTCGGGATGCGCGCCTGGTCGGTGCCCGAAATGTTCGTCGAGGATCTCAAGCGCGAGCAATTCACTTTCGCCGACAACATGTCAGTGTTGCTCACCCACCTGTCGGAGGTCGTGCGCAACAACCTGCCGCAGCTTCTGTCCTACAAGGACATGAAGGCGCTGCTGGAACGCCAGGACCCGGAATACCGCAAGCTCGCCGACGAGATCTGCACATCGCACATCTCCTACCCCGGCCTGCAGGCGGTGCTGAAGCTGCTGCTCGCGGAGCGCGTCTCGATCCGCAACCTTCACCTGATCATCGAGGCGATCGCCGAGATAGCTCCGCATGTGCGCCGCACCGAGCAGATCGTCGAACATGTGCGCATCCGTATGGCGCAGCAGATCTGCGGGGATCTGACGGACAGCAACGTGCTGAAGGTGCTGCGCCTCGGCAACCGATGGGACCTCGCCTTCCACCAGAGCCTGAAGCGGGATGCCAAGGGTGAGATCCGGGAGTTCGACATCGACCCCCGCCAGCTGGAGGAATTCGGCCAGGACGCGTCGAAGGCGATCCGCGGCCTGCTCGAGGCCGGCGAACGCTTCGTCATCGTGACCGCGCCCGATGCGCGACCTTATGTCCGCATGATCATCGAGCGGCTGTTTCCCACCCTGCCGGTCCTGTCGCATGTCGAAATCGCCAAGGGCGTCGAGATCCGGGTGCTGGGTACGATCTCGTGAACGGCGAGGCCCAGATCGCTGTGATCGCGGCCTTCCTCGCCTTTTGCCGTATCGGCGGTTGCTTCCTTGTCATGCCGGGATTGTCCAGCGTGCGCGTGCCAGTACAGGTGCGCCTGTTCGTGGCGGTTGCAGCGACAATGGGCCTTCTGGTGCATCTTTGGGACCAGATCGTGCCCTTCGCGAAGCCGGAGCCGGCAGTACTGGTGCCGACGATCGCCTCGGAGCTGATCGTCGGCGTGCTGATCGGCCTGCTCACCCGCCTCTACGTACTGGCGCTGCAGTTCATGGGATCGGCCATCGCGATGCTCATCGGCTTCAGCGGCATGGGCTCTCCGATCGAGGAGGCAGAGCCGCAGGCGCCGCTCGCCGGCATCATTTCCCTCTCCGCGCTGCTGCTGCTCTTCGTGTTCGACTTCCACCACGAGGTGGTGCGCGCGATCGTGGAATCCTACCGCATCGCCCCTGTGAACGCGATCGCCGACCCGCGCACCGCGCTCGCCGACATCACCGACACGCTGTCGGAAGCCTTCTTCGTGATGATCCGCCTCGGCAGCCCGTTCGTCGCCTACGCCATACTGGTCAATCTGACGATCGGCTTCGTCAACAAGCTGACGCCGCAGATACCCGTCTACTTCATATCGCTGCCCTTCGTCATCGCCGGCGGCCTGATCCTTGTCTACCTCGGCGCCGGCACGCTGCTCGAACTGTTCGCCGACGGTTTCCTGCCCTCCACATTGGGACGCTGAACATGCAAAGCCGCAAGGATCGCCTGCGCAAGCTGGTCAAGGTTCAGGAACAACTGCGCAGCCTGCACGAGACCCGCCACGCCGTTCACCTCGCCAGGGAAGCGGCGGCGAAGGCCGAGGCCTCCGAACTCGCCGAGCGCTTCGATGCGCCCGATGCGCTCTCCGCCCTGTTTCCGGAGGTCTACCACCGCCGCATCGGCAAGGCGCTGGCCGACAGCGAGGCGAGCGGCGAACTGGCCCGTGCCGAGGCCGAAAAGGTAGCCACGGCGCGCGCGCGCACCAACATGGTGGAGCGCGCCTACAAGAGCGAGCGGCAGTGGTCCGACCGGCGCGTCGCCGACCGCGAGCGGCTCGACCTGATCGACCGTCGCAAGGATGGGAAGTAAGGCTGCCACAAGCTTGTTCGTGCAGGATTCCTTATCAAGTACGACCCTGACGGGACGCGCATCGTGGCAATTGTCCTGCCGAGCGACATCATCATGGACGTGGCCCGCGCCGCCGACCCGGCGGAGGCCGCGGCCGCGCGCGAGGCGCTTGCCGCCAACCGCGCCAACGCAGCCGCGCACGCGACCGAGGGGAGCTTTTCGGCGGCGCCGGCCGGCTTGCGCAACGCCCTCGCGCGGCAGACGGACTCGACGCCGGAGAGCTACAAGCGCTTCGAGGCTATGGTGCTGCAGACATTCATCCAGAACATGCTGCCAAAGGACACCGAAAGCGTCTACGGCTCCGGCATGGCCGGCGACATGTGGAAGTCGATGATGGCGGAGCAGCTCTCCAAGTCGATGGCCGAGCGGGGCGGTATCGGAATTGCCTCGCGTCTGTTGCGCGACCACTACGTCGACGGCGAGAAGAAGGTATCGATCGGGCCCGTGACCAACCAGGAGGCGCACGCCGAAACGGACACTTCGCAGCGCCTGCTGTCGACCGCGATCATCGAGGAAATGCAGCGGCGCCTGGCGCGCACAATCGGCGACGGCTCGGCCGCGCTGGACATCGGCGCCGGCGACTGAGGGGAGATCATCATTGTCGGAATACCACGCCTATTCGCAGAACCTCACGCCGCGGCCGCAGCCCGCTTCCGTGGTCGCTTCGACGTCCGCCCGACCGGCAAATGTGCAGGCCATCCTCGGCCGCATCGAGGAGGCGCTCGACGACGAGACGCAGCAGATCCGCACCGACCTCGGATTCGATCTGAAAGCGTCCGCCGCGCGCAAGAGCCGATGCCTTTATGAACTCAGCCGCGCCATGAAGGGCGTCGACGAGGCCCAGTTCCTGGCCGTTCATGGCCAAGGCTTGAAGCGCCTGCGCGCCAAGCTGGCGAAGAACGAGGCCGTCCTGAAAGCGCATCTCTCCGCCGTCGGCGAGGTTGCCGCGCTGCTGCAGAACGCCATCCAGCAGGCGGAGGCCGACGGCACGTATTCGGCCAGCGCCTTCGGCTGGGCGCGATGATCAAGTTCATCGCCGCGGGCATCTGGATCTCGGCGGTCACCGTGGCCGCCAGCTGGTTCTCGCAGCAGATGGGCCATGAGGGGCCGAAGGATCCGAACGCCGAGCCTTCGATGCTTGGCGGCCTCGATTACGTGAAGACCGAGGTGATCTCGGTGCCCGTGCTGGCCGACCATTTCGTCAAGGGCTATTTCCTGACCCGGCTCGTATACACGGTCGAGCCCGATAAGATGAAACTCCTGACCATACCGCTGGAGCCGCTGCTGACCGACCAGGTCTATTCCTACCTCTACGGCAATCCGCAGACGGATTTCACCACAGCCAAGTCTGTCAATCTCGACGACTTTCGCAACGGCATCAAGGATCAGGTGAACAGGCGGATCGGCGGCGAGTTGGTCCACGACGTCATCATCGAGCAGATCGACTTCCTCTCCAAGGACGACATCCGCGACAACGCGATCCGCCGACGGCAGGCGGAAATGAAGACGCCGACCTTCGGCGTCGAGAAGGGGTCGAAGGCCAAGAAGGACCATTCCGAGGCGCCGGCGCACTGAGGCAACTTCGCACGCCGCGCGGCGTTGATGCCGGTACCCATCCCGGCTATGGGTCGGGGCGGAAGCCGGTCACTCAGGAGACGTCGCATGAACCTCGAAGCCGCTGCCGCGAAGATCCGCGAAAAGCTTACCGGAAGCGGGTTCGGCCGCTCGGTGAAGCTCGATCTCCAGGGCGCCGGCACGATCCTGATCGATGGCGCCAACATCTCCACAGCCGACGGCGACGCCGACTGCACCATCAGCATGTCGGCCGACGATTTCGAGGACCTGATGTCGGGCGACCTCAGCCCCACCACAGCTTTCATGACCGGCAAGATGAAGATCGACGGCGACATGGCGGCCGCCATGGCGCTTAGCCAGCTGATCTGAGGGCATCCGACGGACGGCGGCGGCATTCCCACCGCCGTAGCCGGTGTTGGACTTGCGGATGTCTTTGCCCCGAAACCGGGCGACATGCGATAACTCAGGCGACCGCCGCCACCACCTTCGTCGAAACGCCCTTCGGCTTGCGGCCGGTCGGGCGCAGCACACCTTCGGCCGCGTCCAGAGCGCCCGGCACAAGTTCAAGCGCCAGGAAGCGATGCGGCTCGTAAGGGCCGGGCATCGCCATCCGCGCAGTCTTTTCGGCTGCGAAGCCGAAGCGCGAATAGTACGGCGCGTCGCCGACCAGCAGGATGGCGCCATGGCCGAGGCGTTGCGCCTCCTCGATCGCATGCCGCATCAGCGCAGCGCCGATGCCGCCGCCCTTCAGCGCCCGATCGACGGCCAGCGGTCCAAGCAAAAGGGCGTGCCCCTCGGCGCCGAACGCGACATCCCACAGGCGAACAGTGCCCAGCACCTCGCCCGCCGCGCCGCGTGCGACAAGGGCCAGGCCTTCGGCCGGGCGACGGCCGCGCCGCAGCTGCTCCGATGATTTCCTGCGCCAGTTCGGGCTCATGGCGGCGTCGAGCAGCGCGTCGCGCGCGGCGACGTCAGCCTCGGTTTCGGCGACGATGGCGAAAGCAGGGCATACCCCCTCACCCGGCACGCCGCGCGGAGCAACATCGACCCCGTGGGCCGACGAGGGCGCAAGCGACGCAGCCAGACGATTCTCCCCCGCCGGGAAAAGGCGGCGCGAAACGCCGGATGAGGGGGTATTCGAAAACGGCATGGTATTCATTGGAGGCAAATCCTTCACCGGCGGAAGTGTTCCACAAGCGAGGCCCGCCGCCGGAGAAGCTCCGGCGACCGGGCAATGATCTGACGGCAGGAGCCGTCAGATCACATAGGATCGGAGCGGCTCGAAACCGTTGAAGGCGACGGCCGAGTAGGTCGTCGTGTAGGCGCCGGTGCCCTCGATCAGGACCTCGTCGCCGATGGTCAGCGACAACGGCAGCGGGTACGGCGTCTTTTCGTAAAGCACGTCGGCCGAATCGCAGGTCGGGCCGGCGAGCACGCAGGGCGCCACCACGTCGCCGTCGCGCGGCGTGACGATCGGGTAGCGGATCGCCTCATCCATCGTCTCGGCGAGACCGCCGAACTTGCCGATGTCGAGGAAGACCCAGCGCACATTGTCGTTGTCGGCCTTCTTCGAGATCAGCACGACTTCCGACTTGATGACGCCGGCGTTGCCCACCATGCCGCGGCCCGGCTCGATGATCGTCTCCGGGATGCGGTTGCCGAAATGCTTGCGCAGCGCCGAGAAGATCGCCTGGCCGTAGGCCTGCGCGGCCGGCACGTCTTTCAGGTAGCGGGTCGGGAAGCCGCCCCCCATGTTGACCATGCGCAGCACGATGCCCTCGTCCGCGAGCGTCGCGAACACCCTCTGGGCGTCGGCCAGGGCGCGGTCCCAGGCGGTCAGATCCGTCTGCTGTGAACCGACGTGGAACGACACGCCATAGGCGTCGAGCCCGAGCACCTTGGCATGGCGCAGCACGTCGACGGCCATCGCCGGCACGCAGCCGAACTTGCGCGACAGCGGCCACTCGGCGCCATCTCCGTCGGTCAGCACGCGGCAGAACACCTTCGAGCCGGGCGCGACGCGCGCGACCTTCTCGACTTCCTCGACGCAGTCGACCGCGAACAGTCGGATGCCGAGTTCATAGGCGCGAAGAATGTCGCGCTCCTTCTTGATGGTGTTGCCGAAGGAGATGCGGTCCGCGGGCGCACCCGCGTCCATCGCCATCTCGACCTCGGCAACCGACGCGGTGTCGAAGGACGAGCCCATCGTGGCAAGCAGGCGCAGGATCTCCGGCGCCGGGTTTGCCTTCACCGCGTAGTAGATCCTGGAATCGGGCAGCGCCTTCTCGAAGGCGCGGAAATTGTCGCGCACGACGTCGAGGTCGACGACCAGGCAGGGGCCGTTCGGACGTCGGGTGGCGAGGAAGTCGAGGATGCGCTGGGTGGCCATCGGGTCTCTCCAAAGCGCCTTTCGGGCGCGCAAGCAGCCTCATGCTCGCGGGCGGTCGGCCACGCGGACATGCGGGTCAAACAAAGGCGCGAAAGCGGGAACATGAAACCAGCCGGTGGAGACCCCGGATTCATGAACGCGATTTCACGCGGCGATGAGCGAAAGCCTTGCGGCTCAAGCTCGCTTTGTCTGCCTTGGCTTGGATGGGAGACCCGTCCGCACTGCCGGCAATGAAGGTGTGCCTCTTCAGTAACCCCGGTCTTTGGACAACCGGCAGACACCAGAAAGGCCCGCACCGTCGTTGCTTCAAGGCGTCCTCGGATCATGCGGCTGGCCGCTTGTCCGACCGGGCTCGTTACTTCCCGGGTACCGTCCCGATATCCTCGCCATTCCGAGTTCGGGGGACGCCCACAGGCACGTGCGACTTTGGGCAAGCGCGGATATAAGGACCGTGACTGTCACAATCAACGATTTTTTTCGGACCGCTTGAAAAAATACACACGTCGAACAATGGTGCACGAACCGTCCACGAGGGGTGAACAGTTGCAATGCCGACAGACCGCTTCAACGCATTCCTCGACCTCCCGCAAGTTCCTGTAAGACATGCGCAATCCGGCACGCTCGCGGGATTGTCGCTGGCGGTGAAGGACATCTTCGACGTCGAAGGCTACGTCACGGGGTGGGGAAATCCCGCCCATGCGGCAGAGGCCCGGCCGGCGCCGAAAAACGCACCGGCGGTGCAGGCATTGCTCGACGCCGGCGCGCGATTCGCCGGCAAGACGCAGACCGAGGAACTGGCCTTCTCGATGGTCGGCCAGAACGTGCATTTCCCGCATCCCGTCAATCCTGCCGCACCCGGCCGGATCACAGGCGGGTCGTCTTCGGGCTCGGCCGCGGCGGTCGCCGGCGGGCTGGCCGACATCGCCACCGGCTCCGACACCGGCGGCTCGGTGCGCGCGCCTGCGAGCTTCTGCGGACTGATCGGCCTGCGTACCACGCACGGCGCAATCTCGCTCGACGGCACCATGCCGCTGGCACCCTCCTTCGACACGTTCGGCTGGTTCGCGCGCGACGGCGAGGCCTACGAAAAGGTCGCGGAGGTTGTTTTGGGCGAGTCGGCGGCGTCCCCCTCTCCCCGCCTGCGCGGAAAGGGTAAAGGTGAGGGGCGTGCCCTCCGCCCCTTGCGCTTTGCCGTCCTCGACGACCTGCTGGTCGATCACGCCGTTCGCGCCGAATACGCGCGCCTCGCGGGGCTTGTGAGCGATGCGCTTGGCCCGGCCAGCACCGCCAAGGCGCCACCCTTCGGCATTGACGACCTTTACTGGTGCACCCGCAAGCTGCAGGCGAAGGAAGCTTGGGACGCGCACGGCGCGTGGATTTCCTCCGGCGACCGCCACCTCGGCAAGGCCACCTACGACCGCTTCGTCTTCGGCAAGACGGTGACGGCGGAGGATGTGGCGACCGAGACGATGCGCCGCGCCGGGTTCACACGCTGGCTGGCAGACACGCTCGGCGACGACGGTGTGATCGTCATGCCGACGGTCCCCTGCCCCGCGCCGAAGAGCAACAGCACCCCCGAACAGTTCGGCGATTTCCGCGAGCGGGCGATCCGCATGCTGTGCTGGTCCGGCCTGAGCGGCTTTCCGCAGATCAATATCCCGCTGGGCAAGGTCGAGGGCGCACCTTTCGGCATTTCGCTGCTCGGACCGGCCGGGGCCGATCTTGCGCTGGTGCGGCTGGCGCGACGCCTTCTGGACACCTGAGTCGCGGAGCTGAGCCATGGACACGCTGACCCGCATGCGCGCCTTCATCGACGTCGTCGAGGCGGAAGGCTTTTCCGCGGCGGGGCGAAAGGTCGGCCGCTCCAAGGCGCTGCTGTCAAAATATGTGCGCGAACTGGAGGACGAGCTTGGCGCCCTGCTGCTCAACCGCACCACCCGCCAGTTTTCCCTCACCGAGGCCGGCCACACCTACTACCGGCGCGCCTCGGAGATCGTGAAAGACATCGACAGCCTTGCCGATTCGGTGCGCAATTCGTCCGGCGACGTGCGCGGCCGCATCAAGATCGCCGCCGCGCGCACCTTCGCCGATGCGCCGATCGGCCAGTCGCTGATCGACTTCTCCGTCCAGCACCCGGACATCGTGCTGGATATCCGCCTCGACGACAGGTTCGTCGATCTCGTCGAGGAAGGTTTCGACATGGCCGTGCGGATCTCTCGACTGGAAAGCTCCTCCCTGATCGCCCGCCGGCTCGCGCCGTTTACCACCCTGATCTGCGCCTCGCCGGATTTCATCGCCCGGCACGGCGTGCCGCAGCGCCCGCAGGATCTGACCAAGGTTCCCTGTATCATCGACACCAACGGCCGGTGGCTGTCGAACTGGCCTTTCCGCGGCGTCGGCGGCGACACGATTTCGGTCTCCGTCAGCGGGCCAATGGAGGTCAACAGCCCGATCGCTGCCCGCGCGGCTGCGCTCGCGGGCCTGGGCCTGACGGTATTGCCTGATTTCATCGCGGCGCCCGAGATCGAAGCCGGCCGGCTGGTCAGCGTGCTGCAGGACCGCATCCTGTCCGACGGCGGCATCTTCGCCGTCTATCCGCATCGGCGTTACCTGCCGGCCAAGGTACGGGTGCTCGTCGACTTTCTCGCTCAGTGGTTCAAGGTCCGAAGCGGCGATTCGAAACCGTGATGGCTGAGGTCCCAATTTCGCCCGCTTTGTGGTCAGTCTCGGCCCCATCGATAGAAGAGGAATTGCATGCGAGACAAGCGCCGAGCAGCGGTCGCGGCGACCGCCTTCTTTGGCTTGCTAGCATCGGCCGTTCCCGCGAGCGTTCACCCCCACGTCTTCGCCGAGGCGCGCCTCGACGTCATGGTCAATCCCGACTCCACGGTGAGGAGCCTGCGCCACCTCTGGCGATTTGACGACCTCTTCTCCAGTACAGTGCTGATGGAGTTCGACAAGAACACGGACCTCAAGCTGGACGCCGACGAACTGCAGGAGGTGTCGAACACGGTTTACGATTCGCTCGCCGAGTTCGACTACTTCCAGATCGTCACGTCCAACGGCAAGGACGTGAAGATGGATCGCCCGCCGAAGCTGATGGCGACCTTCGAGGACAACGACCTTATCATCCTTTTCGAATCAGCGCCGAAGGACCCTCTGAAGCTCGCCGGCAAGGTCGATTTCGGTGTCTACGACCCGACCTTCTATACGGCGATCGATTTCGTCGAGGACGCCAACATGGCGGTCGACAAGCTGCCGAAAGGCTGTTCCCGCAAGGTGATCCGGCCGGATCCCGACGAGGCGATCGCGCAAAACCAGGGCACGCTGACCGATGCGTTCTTCAACGACCCGACCGGCACCGACATGAGCAAGATTTTTGCGACCCGCCTAGAACTGAACTGCCCGGCGAAAGGCTGATGCCGTGAGCCGGATTTCTGTCCGCGTCGCCGGCCTGCTGGTCGCTGCAATCGCAGCCGCGCAGCTGATGGCACATGCACATGCGCAGAGTTCGCTCGGCATCGGCACGAACGAGGCGGTCGTACCGTCCACGGGGCTGTTTTCGCATTGGCTGAACTGGATCAACGCGCACCAGCAGCAGTTCTACCGGTCGCTGACCACCTCGCTGAAGGGGATGCGCGACGGTGGCGGTGGCGCTTGGCTGCTGGTCGGCCTGTCATTCGCCTATGGTGTCTTCCACGCCGCCGGCCCGGGACACGGCAAGGCGGTCATCTCGTCCTATATGCTCGCGAACGAGGTGGCGCTGCGCCGCGGCGTGATGCTGTCCTTCGTCTCGGCCTTCCTGCAGGCAATCTCGGCGATCGTCATCATGGGGCTGGTGTTCCTAGTCCTGCGCGGCACGGCGCTGTCGATGACCGATGCCACCTGGTTCCTGGAGATCGCCAGCTATCTCGGCATCACTTTGTTCGGCGCATGGCTGCTGTGGACGAAGGCGGCCCCGCGGCTTCTGGGCGCCACGATGGGCAACCCGGCGCAGAGCCTCTCGTCGGCCGGGGTCATCAGCGCCTTCGACGGCCACGTCCACGACGCCAACTGCAGCCACGTCAGTCTCAACTACGGCGTGCGGCGCGCCGCCGGTCCGGTGCTCGTGCAGGGCGGCGCGCAGGTCTGCGAGGAATGCGGCCATTCGCACCTGCCGGACCCGGCCATGCTCGGCGGCGACCGCTTCAGCTGGAAGACGGCTTGGGCCGCGGTGGTAGCCGTCGGCGTGCGGCCGTGCACCGGCGCGCTGATCGTGCTCACCTTCGCCTTCCTGAACGGGCTCTACGCCAGCGGCGTGCTTTCAGTGTTCGCGATGGCGCTCGGCACGGCGATCACCGTCTCGGCGCTGGCCACGATCGCCGTGCTGGCGAAGAACTGGGCGGTGGCGATGGCCGGCGACGGTCGCCGCGGCAATTTTGTCCACGCGGCGATCGAGATCGGCGGCGCAGCGCTGGTCTTTCTGCTCGGGCTTTTGCTACTGGCCGCCGCGCTCGCGGCGTGAGCCTGTCAGCTCAGCTCGTCCTCGATATGTGCGCGGACGATGTCGTCGAAGCTCGCTTCGGCTGAAAAGCCGAGCGCCTTCGCGCGGGCGGCATCGAACCGGGTCGGCCAGTTCTTGACGATCGCCCAGATCGTCTCGTCCGGCACTTCCTTTATCCGCTTGACCACGTCGGCCCCGGCGATGCGGCCGAGCGCCTCGATCTGCTCGCCGACGGTGACCGCGACGCCAGGCATGGTCAGGTTGCGGTGCGGGCCGATCGCGGCGCCGTCGATGCCCGCGGCCTTGACCAGGAAATTCACCGCCGAACGCGGGCTAGCATGGGTGTGTACCACCGAACGCGGCACCGGCAGGATTGCCTCCTGCCCGGCCAGCGGCTCTCGGATGATGCCGGAAAAGAAGCTGGACGCTGCCTTGTTGGGCTTTCCCGGCCGCACGCAGATGGTGGGCAGCCGGATGCCGACGCCGTCGAAGAAGCCACGCCGCGTGTAGTCGGTGAGCAGTGCCTCGCCGATCAGCTTCTGGGTGCCGTAGGAACTCAGCGGGGTGCAGTGGTAGTCGTCCGGGATGACAGGCGGAAAAGGCGCGCCGAACACGGCGATAGACGAGGTGAACACCAGCCGCGGTCTGTAGGCCGCATGGCGCACCGCCTCGTATAGCGCGCGGGTGCCGTCGACATTGACGCGATAGCCGAGGTCGAAATTGGCCTCCGCCTCGCCGGACACCACGCCGGCAAGGTGGAAGATTAGGTCGGGCCGGCCGGCGACCAGCGCCTCGGCGGCACCCTCGGCGGCAAGGTCGCCGGCGATGGCGCGGATCGCCACGCCCGGCGCGGACGCCTGCGGCTCGACGATGTCGTGCAGGTCGAGCGCCTCGATCTTTCTACCGGCCACGCTGCCGTCGCTCAAAAGCCGCGCGATCAGCTTTCGTCCAACCATTCCGGCCGCGCCGGTTACAAGTATCCGCATCTATCGATCTCCTCCCTGGCTTTTCCCACGCAGCCAGAACACCAGAAAAAACGCCGCCACGAACAGCACGGCGACGACGCCGGCCGCCACGGTGGAAACCTTGCCGACCGCCAGCATGATGTTGGGCATGAAAAACGCAAGAAGCCCGAAGCCGAGCATGATGATGGCGGCCGCGATCACTGCGTTGCGGTTCGACCGGTCCATGGCTTGCCCGGCGCTCAGTGAAGCTGGCGGTGCTGCGGAATGTCCGCACAACGCTGGAACTCGGTCTCTACCGTCGCGTGGGCAATGCGGTGGTTGGCGGCCAACCGCTGCTTGATGGCGCTGACGGCCATGTGCGAGTCGGCGCCCTCCTCGAGGCACGCATGCAGCGTCGCGATGTTCTTGGCGCCGTCTAGCGACCAGACATGCACGTGGTGGACCTCGCGCACTAGCGGGACATGGGCGACGAGGTCGCGGGCGATCTTGTCGCGGTCGAAGCTCTTCGGCGTGCCCTCGAGCAGCAAGTGGCCGGAATCGCGAATCAGCGACCAGGCGCCGCGGAACAGGATGACCGCGACCAGCACCGACAGGATCGGGTCGATCGGGTACCAGGCGGTGGCGAGGATGACCAGCGCCGCCACGATGGCGCCGACCGAGCCGAGCATGTCGCCGATAACGTGCAGGATCGCGCCACGCATGTTCAGGCCTTCGCGGTCGCCGCCATGCAGCACGTAGAAGGCGGCGACGTTGACCGCCAGTCCCGCGGCGGCGACAACCAGCATCGGGCCCGCAAGCACCGTTTCGGGCTTATAGAGGCGGATCGCCGCCTCGTAAATGATCCACGCCGCGATGGCGAAGATGGCGAGACCGTTAGTGTAGGCGACAAGCGTCTTCACCCGGTCGAAGCCGTAGCTGAGATTCGCCGTCGCTGGCCGTTCGGCAAGGTGAAAGGCATACCAGGCGAGCGCCAGCGAGATTGAGTCGGTCAGCATGTGGCCGGCATCGGCCAGCAGCGCCAGCGACCCGGTCAGCAGCCCGCCGATCGCCTCGACCACCATGAAGCCGCCCGTGAGAACCGCCGCAATCAGCACGCGGCGCTTGTCGGTCACGCCCTGCGTATGGTCGTGCCCAGGCGCGCCATGGTCATGGCCGTGATCATGATCGTGGTGGCCGTGGTCGTGGCCGCCATGGGAATGCGAGTGGGCCATCAGCGCGCTCTCAGGCGCCGAACTCCTGTCGAAAATCCTCGAGGCGGCGCTTCTGCCTCCCCTCACTATCGAAGTTCGACGGATCAAGCCAGCCTTGATAGGCGCGCTTCAGTGCCGGCCATTCGCTGTCGATGATGGAATACCATGCGGTGTCTCGATTTTCGCCCTTCACGATCATGTGCTGGCGAAACACGCCCTCGAACTTGAAGCCGAATCGCTCGGCCGCGCGCTTGGACGGCTCGTTTCGGTTGTTGCACTTCCACTCGTAGCGCCGATAGCCGAGTTCGTCGAAGGCATAGTCGGTGAAAAGATACTGCGCCTCGGTCGCGGCCGGCTTCCGCGAAACCAGCGGGCCCCAGTAGATGTTGCCGATCTCGATCACGCCATAAGTGGGATCGACGCGCATCAGCGTCTGGCGACCGGCGATCCTGCCGCTTGCCTTGTCGATCACCGTGAAGAACAGCGGGTCCGGGCTCGCCGCCGCTCTGTCCAGCCAGGGCTGGAATTCCGCCCGCGACTGCGGCGGGTTGTCGGGCAGCCAGCGGAAACGGCCGCCGATGTCGCTGACCGACGACGCCTCATAAAGCCCGTCGCCATGGCGCTCGGCATCAAGGGGCTCCAGCCGCACATAGCGGCCTTCGAGCGGCTTGCGCTGAGGCCGCGGCCGCGGGGTCCAGTTGGAGAGATCCGACATCCGAAGAGCCTCGTCGCCTTGATCGATAGCTGCATAGCAGTATATGCTTCCGGATGTCCGGGAGATTGGTCCAGTGGCCATTACCATAAGGAACAAGACCACCGAAGAGTTGATCCGGCAGATCGGCCGCCGCACCGGCGAGGGGCCGAGCGCGGTGATCGCGCGGCTCGTCACGCGCGAGGCTTCCGGCCAGAACGACAAGGTGCCGGAGGCGGAGGTGCAGCGGCGGCTCGCCGTATTCGAGGAACTGGCGAAGAAATACCCGCCACCCGACCCGGCTCCCACTTGGGAAGAGATCGAGCGCGAGAGGGACGCCCTCTACGACTATCTCGACAAGGATCCGACAGCGTCATCGAAGCGGAAGCAGGCTTGATCGTCGTCGACACCTCCGCCCTGGTGTGCATCTTCCTTCGCGAACCGGGTTTCGAGCGCTTCCTTCAGCGCGTCGGCGAGGCAGAATCGGCATTCTTTCCAACCCCGTGCTATCTGGAATTCACACTGCTGACGCGGCTGGGAAACGATCGGCGCCACTGGATTGATCGGCTGATCGAGAACCGAACACTTACGCTCGCCGCCTTTGACCCGGAACACGCACCGGTCGCCGCCGACGCGGCTGCAGCGTACGGCAAGGGAAGCGGCCATCCGGCGCAGCTCAATTTCGGCGACTGCATGAGCTATGCCATTGCCAAGTCGCGCGGTTTGCCGTTGCTATACGCGGGCCGCGACTTCCAACACACAGATATCCCGTCCGCCCTGCAAAACGAGTAGCTTTTGATGCTCCAGACCGTGCCTGCCTTCGACCGCCTCGGCGAGGAAAATGCCTTCGCCGTGCTCGCCCGCGCCACGGCGCTCGCCCAGCAGGGCAAGGACATCGTCAATCTGGGCATCGGCCAGCCCGATTTCCGCACGCCCGACCATATCGTCGAGGCCGCGATCAAGGCGCTGCGCGACGGCCACCATGGCTACACGCCGGCGACCGGCCTGCTCGCGACCCGCGAGGCGGTGGTACGCCGCACGCTGACCACCACCGGGGTCGAGGTCTCGCCAGAGAACGTGATGATCCTGCCCGGCGGCAAGCCGACCATGTTCGCCGCCATCCTGATGTTCGGCGAGCCCGGCGTCGACATCCTCTACCCGGACCCGGGCTTTCCGATCTACCGTTCGATGATCGAATTCACCGGCGCGCGGCCGGTGCCGGTGCCGATCCGCGAGGCCAACGGCTTTGCCTTCTCGGCCGACGAGACGCTGGCCCTGATCACGCCGGGGACGCGCCTGCTGATCCTCAACTCGCCGGCCAACCCGACCGGCGGCGTCACCCCGCGCCACGAAATCGAGAAGCTGGTGAAGGGGCTCGCCGCGCACCCGCAGGTCGCGATCCTGTCGGACGAGATCTACGACGTCATGACCTACGACGGCGAGAAGCACACCTCGTTGCTGCAGTTTCCCGACGTGCGCGAGCGCCTGATCGTGCTCAACGGCTGGTCGAAGACCTGGGCGATGACCGGCTGGCGCATGGGCTGGTCGATCTGGCCGAACGGCGAGAAAAGCGCGCGCCTCTACGACAAGGTGCGCAAGCTGGCGGTCAACTGCTGGTCCTGCGTCAACGCGCCATCCCAATATGCCGGCATCGCGGCGATCGACGGCCCGCAGGATGACGTCGACAAGATGATGAAGGCGTTCGACCGCCGCCGCCGCATCGTGGTGGAGGGGCTGAACAGCCTGACCGGCGTTTCCTGCATCACGCCGAAGGGTGCCTTTTATGCCTTCCCCAACATTTCCGGCACCGGCTGGCCGGCCAAGAAGCTGGCCACGGCGCTGCTGGAGGAGGCGGGCGTCGCGCTGATCGGCGGGCCGGATTTCGGCGTGCTCGGCGAGGGCTACATGCGCCTCTCCTACGCCAATTCCGAGGAAAACATCCTGCGCGCCATCGAACGCATTGAGGTCTTTCTGCGCCAGCGCAATGACTGACCGCAGGGGACAGTTTACCTTTTTCCGCCCGCGCCAGCCTTTCGGCGGTGCGGCCTTATTGCGGAAAGAAGGTAAACCGTCCCCGGCACCGACCTACCCACGTCCCACGAACGGCATGGCGTTGGCCATGACGGTCAGGAACAGCACGTTGGTGTCGAGCGGCTGGCCGGCCATATAGACCACCGCTTCAGCCACCCGCTGCACGTCCATCACCGGTTCGACCGCGATCGAGCCGTTGGCCTGGGGCATGCCGGTCGTCATCGACATCGCCATCTCGGTCAGCGCATTGCCGATGTCGACCTGGCCGCAGGCGATGTTGAACGGACGGCCGTCGAGCGACAGCGTCTTCGTCAGCCCGGTGATGGCGTGCTTTGTCGCGGTGTAGGGCACAGAACCGGGCCGGGGCGCATGCGCCGAGATCGAGCCGTTGTTGATGATGCGCCCGCCCTGCGGGTTCTGGCGGCGCATCACGCCGAAGGCGGCGCGCGCGCACAGGAACGAACCGGTGAGGTTGACCGCCACGACGTCGTTCCACACGTCGAGAGGCAGTTCATCGATCAGCGTCGTCTTGAAGCCGCGACCGGCGTTGTTGAACAGAAGGTCGACGCGGCCGAATTTTTCCACCGCTGCGTCGAACAGCGCCTCGACGTCCTCGGGCTTGGTGACGTCGCAGGCCACGGCAAGTGCATCGGCTTCCGTTTTGCCGGCGTCCGCGATCGCCTTTTCCAGCAACTCGCTGCGCCGCCCGGCAAAAACCGTGTTCCAGCCGTTGCGCAGCAGCGCGATGGCCGTTGCCTTGCCGATTCCGGTTCCGGCGCCCGTAACCACCGCCGTCCTGCTGCTCGCCATCGGTCGTCCTCCCTTGAAGAAGGTTGGCATCGCAGATGGAGGGAGGACTGGCAAGGCCGATCAAAAAGGGCGGTCATTGGCGACCGCCCTTGATCAAGACCTGGCTTGGGAGGAGGAAAGCCGATCCGACTGGCTCAAATGATGCGCTTCATTGGTTAAGCGAAAGTTAACGCCGATTGCGGAGTTCAGGCGGGTTGGAGAAAGCCGATGAAAGGCCGCCCGGATAGCGCCTGCGCGAACGTGAAGGCGACGAAGAGGGTGAAGCCGGCCGCGAACAGGCGTACCGGCGCCCGGTTCCGCGGTTCGAACAGTGTCAGCGCAACTAGGCCGAACAGCGGCACGATATGCATCGAGTGCGTGGCGAAGAAGTGCGCCACCCGCAAGTCGCCCCCGTCGCGCGCCCAGCCCATCAGGGCGAGGCCGCCGGCATCGCTGCCGCTGCCGCCGACCAAGTGACTGCCCATCTGGCTCATCGTGCCGGCGGTGACCAGCGTCAGCGGCAGCACCAAAGCAAGGCCGAGCACGACGGCTTCCCTCAGCACCGGCGGCAGCCCGGTGTCGGGGTTGCGGGCGATCAGGACCGCATAGACCATCGTCGCCGACGTCAAAAACACCGCCACGACGCCCATCACGGGATAGAGCACCGCGCCGGCGCCGGCCTGGTTGAAGTGAGAACCCGTGCCGAGCATCGCCGCTCCGCCGATCCAGGCGATCTCGGTCATGATCGCGGCGACGACCGCGCCGGAATACACCCTGTACCAGCGCCGCGCCCGCGTCTCCGGCGCGATGTAGCGGGCGAAGAAGGCCAGCGTCAGCAGGTAGACGACCAGTGCGAACTGGAACTTCAGCGGCTTCTGCCAGACGTCGATGCCGAGGAAGGTGCGCTGGTCGACCGACCTTGCGAAAAGTGTCGGCGCGATCGACATCGCCAACAGCATGCCGAAGGCGAAGAAGCGCGGCTCGGCTTCGCGCCACGAATCCATGAAGGCGCCCGACCGGGCCGGGTAGGTTTGCCGAAGGGCGAGAGCGGCGGGCATCGGACAATGCTCCTTGAGAATTGGATCAGCCGGCGACCACGGCCTTCGGGCGTACCGAGCGAATGGCCGCGAAGACGAGGAAACCGATCGGACCGAACAGGAAGGTCAGGACAAGGCACGGGACGACCAGCCAGAACGGCACAAGGGACTCGCGGGCCGTCCGCGCGATCCAGGCGCCGACGAAGAGATCGAACGCGAGATAGTGAAGCCACCCGGCGAGAAGCAGCTCGCGGGTCTGGAACAACTGCGCGACCTGGTCGAGCGAGCCGAAACCGCCCTCGCCGCGCGCCCAGAATGCGAGCACGAGACCGGCATAGGCGACGGAAAGCAGGAGCGGGATGGCGAGTCCCGCCAGCCGGTCCGCCAGTTTCGGCACCAGCGGGCTGAGCAGCAGCGCGACCCAACCGGCGAGCGCAACAGCGTTGGCTAACTGGAAAACCACGTCGGCCTGCATGGCATCGATCCAACTTGACATCGTCAAGATGAAAACTGCCACCGCCATGACCCTGCGTCAATCGAAATGTTTACATTGTCAAGATAAAAGGCCGGGCGTAGAAGCTGCCCGTTCGACCATCGCCGCCGTGGCGGCTACCCTTTGCGAAAAGTTCCGTGAGCGATCCCGTTTCAGATGCCAAGCCGACATACCACCATGGGGACCTGCGCAAGGCGCTGCTGATAGCGGCCGAGGCGGAGCTCTCGGAAAAGGGCGTCGAGGGGTTTACGCTGCGCGGTTGCGCCAAGCGTGCCGGCGTTTCGCATGCCGCGCCCGCGCATCACTTTCGCGATGCCGACGCCCTGCTCACGGCGCTCGCCGCCGAAGGGTTCGAGCGTTTCCTCGCCACGATTGTGGCGCACCGGCCGGAAGGGTCGTCGCCGCGCGGCGAGCTCGGTGGCGCCGGGCTCGGCTACATCGCCTTCGCACAGGAGCATCCGGCGCTGTTTCGCCTGATGTTTTCCTCATCGCGGCCGGATTTTTCCGATCCGCATCTGCAGAGCGCGGCGCGCGCCGCCTTCGACGACCTCGTCGACAATGTCGAGCGCATCCGCGGCGACGACCCCCGTCTTTCCGAGGCCGGCATGACGGATGTCGCCTCGACCTGGGCCATCGTCCACGGCCTGGCCGACCTCCTGCTCGGCAGGCGGATGTTATTCCTCAACTCGCTCCCGATGGAACAACGGCAGCGCATCCTGTCGGCGATCATCTCGCGCAGCTTTCCGGCGCGCGAGGGCTGACTACCAGGGCGATTTGGTCGGCGCCGCCGTGGCCGAGGCGTCGATCGTCACGGGCTCCGGTGCGGAAGCGGGTTCGGCTGCCGGCGTTCCGGCCGCGGCCACGGTCGCCTCGATGTGATCGACAAGCGAATCCGGCAGCTCCAGCCGGCCGGCGAGCAAGTCCAGATAGCCGCGCTCGGCCCGGCTGTCGGCCACGATCGCGAGGCGAGAGGCCGTGTAGAGTTCCACGCGTTGGGCCTCGGTCTGGGCAGATGCGACGATGGCATCGAGATCGGCCGGCTTGTCGATCTCGGCGAGCAGGAACTCCTCCGCTTCGCCGCCTAGGCCGGACAGGCTAAGCCTGTCGGCGATCTTTTGGCGCTCCCAGTCGTCGATGCGGCCGTCGGCTTTCGCCGCCGCGATCATGGCGCGCACCAGCGACAGCGCGAATTCCGATTCCCCCTGCGGCGCCTGCGAGGGGTGGAAGGTTGTGTCGGTCGGCGCCGGCAGAAGTTCGGGTTGCGGCTCCGCGGGCTTCGCCGGCTCGCTGCCAGCCTGGTAGGATTGGTAGGCCTTGTAGGCGAGGCCGGCGATCGCGGCCAGGCCGCCGATCTTCAGCGCGGATCCGGTCATCTGGCGGCCCGCACCGGTGCCGAGCAGTACCGCGGCGATCGCGCCGGCCGCCAGCGGATTGTCCTTCGCCATCTGGACCGCCTGCCCGGCGGTGCCGCGCACGGTCGACTGCGTGCCGGGGATGTTGGAGCCAAGCAGGTCGTCGAGCAGCTTCTTGGGATCGAGCATCGTGTCCTCCGTCATGAGGGCGCGTGGCGCCGGCTACCGGCAGAGTTAGGCAGGCGGCTGCGACATTGCAATGACGCCCGCCGCCGCGCCTCAGCTACCGATATGCGGTCTAAGGCCGCGGCTGGCGGCGAGTTCCATTTGCCGCTGCCGTTCGGCATAGCGCGTCCGGTCCTCGTCACTGCGCGCGTCGACGCAGTGTTGGCACGCTATGCCTTCGCGATAATGCGGCGAAAGCTGCTCGGCCGCCGACAATGGCCGCCGGCAGGCGCGACAGAGCACCGCCTCGCCGGGCTCCAGTCCGTGGCCGACGGCGACGCGCTCGTCGAATACGAAGCACTCGCCTTCCCATCGGCTTTGCTCCCGCGGCACTTCCTCCAGGTATTTCAGGATGCCGCCCCGCAAATGAAAGACCTGGTCCAGGCCCAGCGAGCGGACGTAGGCGGTCGCCTTCTCGCAGCGGATGCCGCCGGTGCAGAACATCGCGACCGGGCGGCCTTCAAGCTCATGCCGATGGGCGTCGACCCAGGCCGGAAAGTCGGAAAAGCGCTTGGTCCCGGGGTCGACCGCGCCTCGGAACGTGCCGAGCGCCGCCTCGTAGTCGTTGCGTGTATCGATCACCAGCGTGCGCGGATCGGCTATTAGGGCGTTCCAGTCGCTAGGCTCGACGTAGGTGCCGGCATCGGCGGGATCGAGGTCGGGCATGCCCATGGTCACGATCTCGCGCTTCAGCCGCACCTTCATGCGGTAGAATGGAATTTGCTGCGCCGTGCTGTACTTGACCTCAAGCGCCGCGAAGCCAGGTACCGCGCGCAGCCGTTCGACCAGCGCGTTGATCGCGGCGTCGGTTCCGGCGACGGTGCCGTTGATGCCTTCGCCGGCCAGCAACAGCGTGCCCTTGATGCCCCGCGAGCAACAGAACTGCGCCAACGGAGTTCGCAGTTCGTGCGGCGCCTCAAAGCGCGCGAAGTGATAGAGGGCCGCGACGCGTACCGTGGAGGACGTATTCGACATCGGTTCCGCCTATCGCCGGATAAGCCGGCTTGCAAGGGTTTGCGCGCTGGGGCGCGGCAAATTGGCCGGCCGCGACAGCGAGTTCGAGCAAGGGCGCCCGCGTGGACTCGACGGGGCGGTTCTGTTAATCGGTTGAAACCTCCCGCAAAAGAATGTTGTCGCGATGCCAAGCAAGACCGAACAGCTCCTGTCGTTGCTCGACGGCCAGCCGGTGATCCCGGTGATCAGGATCGAGGATGCCGATCAGGCGGCACCCCTGGCGCAGGCATTGGCGCGCGGCGGGCTGCGCGTCATCGAAATAACGCTGCGCACGCCGGCGGCCCTGGACGCTATCAGGCGTGCGGCAGAGGTACCGGAAGCGATCGTCGGCGCCGGCACGATCCTCAATGCGCACCATTTCCATGAAGCGGTCGCCGCCGGTTCGCGTTTTATCGTCAGCCCCGGCCTCACGCCGCAGGTGCTGGACGCCGCCTCGGCGAGCCCGGTGCCGTTGCTGCCCGGCGCCATCACCTCGAGCGAGTTGATGGCTGCGCGCGAAGCCGGGCTGAGCTTCCTGAAATTCTTTCCAGCCGAACAGGCCGGCGGTATCGCCTACCTGAAATCGCTTGCCTCGCCATTTGCGGGTACCATCTTCTGCCCCACCGGCGGCATCACGGCCGCGAACGCGCGCGACTACCTGGCGCTTCCGAACGTCGTGTGCGTGGGCGGCTCGTGGGTCGCTCCCGACGCGATGGTCAAGGCCGGCAAGTGGGACGAGATCGAGGGGCTGGCGCGCGAAGCCTCCAAGCTGCGCAAGGCTTGAAACGGCGGTTGCCGGCGATTGTGGCGCCGGCCACGCATTTTCACAACCAGCAAACTGAATTTTGAAATTAGTTCGTCTCGAAGCGCGCGACCGACAGGAAGGTCACTGCGTTGCCGGTAAACTTGTTGGCGTCCGATAGCTGGTCCGTCGTGCCGAAACCGGCCGTATAGACCTCGCGCGGCGCGGTACGCACGATGTTGTAGGCGAGCGACGGTGCGGTCGTGCCGGCTGTCCTCAGCGCCACATAGTTGCTGTCGAGCGCCCAGCGGGCCGCATCAGGCTGCGCCGAGACCACGACCGCCTTCGGTTCGGGCTTCTTGCTGCGGCGGGCCGGCTTTGCGCCCTTGGCGGTGGTCTTCACTGCGGGCTCGACGGATGCCGAACTGGTTTCCGACACCACGGCGGCCTTCGGCGTCGGCGTTGCGACACCCGGTTCGGGCCCTTTCGGCAGCAGCGCGGCTTCATCCACTGGCTGGCCGCGCACGCCGCCGATCGTCGCGTCGCTCTGGGTGCGCAGCGCCGGTCCGGTTTCCGGCAGGCTCGCCACGGTGAAGCCGCTCACGCCCTCTGCCACCGTCGTCGGGCGCGCCTCGGGCACCGGCAATGCCCCGACGCTCGGCGCCCCCGGATCGATCGGCGTCGCCGAATCCTCCCGCTCCAGAAGAGCCAGAAGCGCGGCGTCCTTAGGCTGCGGCTCGGGCGTCGCAAGTTCCGGCGGCGGCGTATAGTCGGGCCGGAACGTCGGCAATGGCACACGCATGGCGAGTTCCACCTCGCCGTCTGTCTTCTGTTCGGCGGGCAGTGCGCCTCCGGCGGGCTGCACGTCACCCGCTGCCTCATCCAAAATCGTCGTTGGGCCTACGTCGACGGAGGGCCGCGGCGCCTGCACCGGTATGGGCGCCTCGCGGTCCGGCAGCGCGGCGACGATGGTTTCCGGCTCTTCGGCGGCCGGCATGGCGGGGGTCGCCAGTTCGGGTGGAACGACGCGGATCTGCGGGCTGGGCGCAGCGGCAGGCGCGGCGACGACGGCGGCAGGCTTGGCAGGCGCCGGTGTCGACGCCGTGGCGACGACTTCCTCAGCCGCGCTGCCATCCTCTTCCTCGTCGGCGCCGCCACCGAAAAACGCGGCGAGAAGACCAACGGCGGTCTTGCCCGACCCGCTGCTGCTGGAACCGCCACCCGAATTCGAAGCGACCGAAATGGCGGCGAGGTTGCCGCTGCCCTTGCGCGAATTATAGGCGGCAAGCGCCTGCTCGAAACCGGGCAGCGGTTTGCCGTCGGTCGGCACATGCAGAGTCTTGCCGTTCGGGAAGACCGACACCAGCTCCTGGCGGCTCATGCGGGGCCAATGGCGCACGTTGCCGACGTCCATGTGTACGAACGGAGCGCCCGACGTTGGATAATAGCCAACGCCGCCGCCCTGCAGCCGCATCGCCGTGTAGCGAAGCTTCTGCAGCTTCACGCCGGGGATATAGAAATCCATCGCGCGGCCAAGCATGTGCTGGCTTTTCTCGGCGACCCCCTTCGAGCGGCTGCGCAGCATCGAGTTGGTGGCCGGCGAGCGATAGGCGGAGACGACGTGAATGTAATCCGACCCGCCGACCTGCCGGTAGGCTTCCCAGACCAGGTCGAAAAGCCGCGGATCCATCCTGGTCGGCTCGTTGCGCCGCCAGTCGCGCAAGAAGCGGTTCAGCCGCTTCAGCTCGGCCTGATCATATTTCCCGTTGCGCTTGAAGGTGAATTCACCCTTTTCCTGCGTGTGGATGAAAAACAACTTCAGCGTGCGGTTTTCGGCGCTTGCGCCGGAAGAAGCGGCCAGCAGGACGGCGAGGGAAACCATGAAGCCGCACAGGCATCGGGTCCACGCGGACACAAACAGGTTTAGCCCGGCTCTGGGTACGTCGGTGCTGGTCAAATCAATGGCCTTGCAGGCTGCCGTTTGTCCCCGGATTTGACAGAACGGATGGTGTAAACACACCTCCGACTATCGATCCTAATGGTTAATCAGAGCTTATTGAAGCGGAAATGCGGTAACACCATGGCGGCATCCCGGCAAAATAGCTGCGGCTTTCGCCGTGGTAAATCAGAGGTTTACCGCGAAATTCACAGCTTCGTCGAATGGCCCTGCGCGTCCAGGCGGTCATGGACGGAATCGATGCCATATTCCTTGAGCTTGCGATAGAGGGTCGATCGGCCGATCCCCAGCCGTCGCGCGACCTCGCTCATCTGCCCGCCGTAGTGGGCGATCGCGAAGCGGATCATATCGGCTTCGATTTCGGCCAGCGTACGTACCTGGCCGTTCGTTCCGACGACCGCAACGGGGCTGTTCGCCGGTCGCGGGTCGTGAGCGGTGGCTCCTGCATCGAGGTCGACGCCGGTATCGAGTTCGTCCGGTGCCAGCGACGGCGCCGGCACCTCCGCGGCGCCCAGATCGACATAGCCCTCGACCTGTGCGCGGATCTGCGGAAAGTCTTCTTCGGTGAGCGTGCCGCCGTCACACAGCACGAGCGCGCGCAACACGGCGTTCTCGAGCTGGCGGATGTTGCCCGGCCAGTCGTAGGCGAGCAGCAATTCCATCGCCTCGGCGCTGATGCCGGTGACGGCACCCGCGCCGCCGACCGGACTGCGGCCGATGAAATGACGGAGCAGGTGAGGGATGTCCCCGCGCCGCTCGCGCAGCGGCGGCACGTGGATGGGGAACACGTTCAGCCGGTAGAACAGATCCTCCCGGAATTGCCCGTCCTTGACCCGCTGGATCAAGTCGCGATGCGTGGCCGAGATCAGGCGGATGTCGACGCGAACCGTCCCGCGGCCACCGACCGGGTCGATCTCGCCGTCCTGCACGGCGCGCAGCAGCTTGACCTGCACGTCGAGCGGCAGGTCGCCGATCTCGTCCAGGAAGAGCGTGCCGCCATGCGCCTCGACAAACTTGCCCTGGCGCTTCTCGGTGGCGCCGGTGAAGGCGCCCTTCTCGTGGCCGAACAGGATCGACTCTACCAGCGTGTCCGGGATCGCACCGCAGTTGACGGTGACGAAGGGCCGCGCGCGACGATCGCTTGCCGATTGGATGGCGCGGGCGACGAGTTCCTTGCCGACACCGGACTCGCCCTCGATAAGGATCGGGATGTTGGACGCGGCGGCCTTCCGGCCGAGCCGCACCACGCGTTCCATCGAGGGGCTGGACGTCATGATGTCCTTGAAGGTCGCCTGCGACGGTCCCTTGCGCTCCGAGCGGCGCACCTCGCCCTCGGCGGCATTCACCTTGAGCGCGTTTGCCACCGCGGCCTGCATGCGCTCGGGCGAGGCCGGCTTGACCACGAAATCGAATGCGCCGTTGCGCATGGCCGACACGACGGTTTCGATGCCGCCCTGTGCCGTCTGCACGATGACGGGAAGGTCGATGCCCCGCGCGCGCATTTCGCGCAGCACGGCGAGGCCGTCCATGCCGGGCATCACCAGGTCGAGCACCACCACGCCGATTTCCCCGCCGCGCGGGCCGTCGAGCAGCGCAAGGCCGGCCTCGCCGCCGTCGGCGATTTGAGTGGCATGGCCGAACCGCCCGAGCGCGGCCTCGATGAGGCGGCGCTGCACGGGATCGTCGTCGACTATGAGGATCGAAGCAGCCATGCGGAGCGGAAAAATATCGCCTTCGTCGTGCCTTGGACGGGTCTGGTTGAACCTTGCACAGGGTTCTAAATAAGCCTTCAAGAAAGCCGGTGAACGAAACCTTTCGGGTTACCGAATGGCGGCTCTGGTTGGATCGAAGGGGGTCGGCATGGCCACGCGCGGATTCTGGAAAAGGCTGGCGGCGGCCCCCGCGGAAGCTGCTGCGGGCAGCGGCCTCGGCAGCCTGCCGGAATGGAACCTCGACGACCTTTACACGGGCATGCAGGCGCCCGAACTGAGGCGCGACATGGCGCGCGCGCTCACCGACGCCGTCGCGTTCGAGGAAGCCTGGAAAGGCAAGCTCGCCGGCGAGGCCGCCAAGGGTGCGGAAGGACGGCTCGGCGAGGCCCTGAAGGCATACGAGGCGCTGGAAGAGCTAATGGGCCGCATCATGTCCTATGCCGGCCTAATCTATGCCGGCGACACCGCCGATCCTGAGCGGCAGAAATTCTACGGCGACGTCCAGGAAAAGATGACGGATGCCAGCACGCGCCTGCTCTTTTTCGCCCTGGAGATGAACCAGGTCGACGACGGGCTGATCGAAGGCGCGCTGGAGGCCGATCCGCTCTTCGACCACTACCGGCCCTGGGTTCTCGACCTGCGCCTCGACAAGCCCTACCAGCTCGAGGATCGCGTCGAGCAGCTTTTCCACGAAAAATCGATCACCGGGCGTGGGGCCTGGAACCGGCTGTTCGACGAGACGCTGACCGATTTGCGCTTCGACATCGACGGCGAAAAGCTTGCACTTGAGCCGACGCTAAACCGGCTGCAGGACCACCGCGAGGATGTCCGCCGCCAGGCCGCCGAGGCGCTCGCCGCCACCTTCAAGGCAAACCTGCGCACCTTCACGCTGATCACCAACACGCTGGCCAAGGACAAGGAGATTTCCGACCGCTGGCGCGGTTTCCAGGATATCGCCGACTCCCGCCACCTGGCGAACCGGGTCGAACGCAGTGTCGTGGACGCGCTGACCAGCGCCGTTCGCGAGGCCTATCCGCGCCTCTCCCACCGCTACTATGCCATGAAGGCGCGGTGGCTCGGCATGGAAGCCATGAACCACTGGGACCGCAACGCGCCGCTTCCTGAAACGCCGGCTGCGACGATCGGATGGGACGAGGCAAAGGATACGGTTCTGTCAGCCTATGGCCGGTTTTCGCCGGACATGGCCGAGATCGCCCGTCGGTTCTTCGACCGCCGCTGGATCGACGCGCCGGTGCGGCCGGGCAAGGCGCCCGGGGCCTTCGCGCATCCGACAGTGCCCTCGGCGCACCCCTATGTGCTGCTCAACTACATGGGCAAGCCGCGCGACGTGATGACGCTCGCCCACGAGCTCGGCCACGGCGTGCATCAGGTGCTGGCCGCCGGCCAGGGCGCGCTGATGGCCTCGACGCCGCTGACCCTTGCCGAGACGGCGTCGGTCTTCGGCGAGATGCTGACCTTCCGCTCGCTGCTCGAACGCACCACGGACCGGCGCGAGCGCAAGGCGATGCTGGCGCAGAAGGTCGAGGACATGATCAACACGGTCGTACGCCAGATCGCCTTCTACGAGTTCGAGCGCAAGGTGCACGCCGAGCGCACGAATGGGGAACTCACCGCCGACCGCATCGGCCAGTTCTGGCTGGAAGTGCAGGCAGAGAGCCTGGGTCCGGCGATCCGGCTGCGCGAAGGCTACGAGACGTTCTGGACCTACATCCCGCACTTCATCCATTCGCCCTTCTATGTGTACGCCTATGCGTTCGGCGACTGCCTGGTGAACTCGCTGTTCGCGGTCTACCAGAACGCCGAGCGCGGCTTTCAGGAGAAGTATTTCGACATGCTGCGCGCCGGCGGTACCAAGTACCATGCCGAGCTGCTGAAGCCCTTCGGCCTGGACGCTACGGACCCCGGCTTTTGGAAGAAGGGGCTTGCCGTCATTTCCGGCCTGATCGACGAACTCGAAGCGCTAGAGTGACGCTGGCCGCCGCATCGCGTGCGATCGCATGAACACTCCGCCTTTCGTGCTCTTCCGCGACGATCTCGGCGGCGGCGAGATGCTGTTCGAGCAGCCGTCGGAGATTCTGTCCGCGACTGAACCCGCCGGCTTCTTCACGGCACTCGACGCGGCCGAGAAGGCGCGCGCCGCCGGCCGCTGGCTGGCCGGCTATTTTTCCTATGAGGCCGGCTACCTGCTCGAGCCCAAGCTTTTCCCGCTACTGCCCGACAACAGGCGCACGCCGCTCGTCTGCCTCGGCGTCTTCGATGCGCCACGCATCGGCGCGCCGCCGATGCGGCCGGCGGCCCCGACCAACGGCCCGATCGTCGACGCGCGCGCTTCTTGGAGTTTCGCGGACTACGCAAAGCGCTTCCAGCGCCTGCACCAGCATTTGCGCGCCGGCGATTGCTACCAAGCCAACCTCACCTTCACGATCGACGCTCAATGGCTGGGCGATCCGCTGTCGGCCTTCGACGCCCTGGTGGAACGCCAGCCGGTGCGCTACGGCGCGCTCGTTGCGCTCAGCGACCCCGTTGTGCTGTCGCGCTCGCCGGAACTGTTTTTCCAGGTCGACAGGAACGGCGTTGTCGAGGCCCATCCGATGAAGGGCACCGCGCCGCGCGGCCGCACCGCGGACGAAGACGAAAGGCAGAAGGATTTCCTGCGCGGCGACGAGAAGAACCAGGCGGAAAACCGCATGATCGTCGACCTCCTGCGCAACGACATCTCGCTGATCAGCGAGGTGGGTACGCTGGAAGTGCCGGAGCTTTTCACGATCGAGACCTATCCGACGCTCCACACGATGGTGAGCCGCGTGCGCGCGAAGCTGCGCCCCGACATGACCATCCGCGCCATCTTTTCGGCGCTGTTTCCATGCGGCTCGGTCACGGGGGCGCCGAAAATACGTGCCATGGAAATACTGCGTGAGCTTGAGTCCGTCCCGCGGGAGGCTTATTGCGGAGCCATCGGCTGGATCGCGCCCGACGCCACGATGCGTTTCTCCGTCGCCATCCGCACGCTGTCGCTCTTTGCCGGCGGCGAGGCGGTTTTTAATGTGGGCGGCGGCGTGGTGTTCGATTCCACGGCCGAGGAGGAGTATGCCGAGTGTCTCCTGAAGGCCCGGTTCGCAACCGGAACCAGCCCGATTTCCAGCTGATCGAGACGATGCGCTGGGAGCCGGGGAACGGTTTCGTGCGCGCCCGCTTCCACATCGAGCGCATCCTGCATTCGGCCAAGGCGCTGGGCTTCGATGCCGACCCGGCGGCGCTCGGCGCCATCATGGAGCACGTGCCCAAGGCCGAGCAGCCGCTGCGCATCCGCTTTGCCCTATCGCGGCGCGGCGACGTCGATGTCGAGGGCGCGAAGTTTACGCCGCCCGAGCCGGGCACGATCTGGCGGCTGGCGATCGCTAGGACGCGGCTCTGGTCTGCGGATTCGCTGCTGCGCCACAAGACCACGCGCCGCGGCGTCTACGAGACCGCGCGGGCGGAATTCCCCAAGGAAACCATCGACGAGGTGATCCTGCTCAACGAGCGCGGCGAGGTCTGCGAGGGCACCATCACCAACGTCTTCCTCGACATGGGTGATGGCGGCCCGCTGCGCACCCCCGCACTGGCGTCAGGCCTGCTGCCGGGGGTTCTTCGGGCCGAACTGCTTGAGGACGGCCGCGCCGTCGAGGCCGTGCTGACCCCGGCGGATCTGCGCAATGCGGCGAAAATCTTTGTCGGCAATTCGTTGCGCGGGCTGGTAGAAGGCCAGCTGACCTGACCGCGCCTGCAGTTTCGGAGATCCATGACAGTCCACGAACCCGCCCCTGCACCCCGCCACACCCCCTATGACGGTTCCTCGAAGCCGTTCACGATCGGCCTCAAACCTCTCGATCTCGCCGAGTGGATCGAGATCGACGAGACGTTCGACGTCCAGCTGGCCGAGAAGCGGCGGCTGGAAGCCGAGCATGCCGACGCGATCTTCGTCGCCGAACCTGGCACCGAGGATGCACAGAGCGAGGTGCTGAACCTGCTGCGCGTGCACCTGCCGGCGCGCTTTCCCGGGCGCTACAGGGCCGAATGCAAGGGGATCGCGGTCGCCGGCCACCCGGCGCTGACCACCGCCGCGATGGCGACGCTGCCGCCGCTGCGCGCCGCCGCGCAGCTGGTGGCGGAGGACCTCATCCTGATGCGGCGCGGCGAGGCCGGCTGGCGGCTGGCAGCCGGCTCGCTCTGCTTTCCGGGCAACTGGTCGCTGCGCGAGAAATTCGGTCGGGCGATGCACGAGATCCATGCACCGGTGCCTGGCTTCGGCCCCGGCGCCCGCAACGCGGAGCTGATCGCCCGCATCTTCGACAAGCTGACCGTCGAGCAGCCCGTGGAACGCCGAAATTGGTCGATCCAGGCGGGCACCGGGCTTTTCCGCCCCGCCCAGCGCCAGCAGCGGGCCGTGGCCTCCGCCGGCCGGACCTCGAAATTCCCCGGCGGCGACATTCCGGCGCACTGCTTCATCCGCATCGAGCGCCAGACGCTGCGCAAGCTGCCGGTCAGCGGCGACATCCTGTTCACGATCCGCACCTATCTCGATCCGCTGGCGATCCTCGCGCGGCACCCGGACCGCGCAGCACTTGCCGCCTCCTTCGCCGGACAGCTTGCCGACCTCGACACCGCCCAGCTCGACTACAAGGGGCTGGCCGCCGATCGCGACCGGCTGGTGGCGCTGCTGCGCGACATGGCCGCGACGGCGTAGCGCGACCGGTTCCGGCTTTATTTTACCGGCGATCTGTGGTTTAGCGCGCTCAACCTGAACCGCGGGGTAAAGCAAGTGGCTGACACGATTGCGACGGCAAGCTGGCCGATCCACGGCGAGATCACCGGGCCTCTGGTGATGATCGGATTCGGCTCGATCGGTCGCGGCACGCTGCCGCTGATCGAGCGGCACTTCAAGTTCGACAAGTCGCGCATGATCGTCATCGACCCGCGCGACGACGACCGCGCTTTGCTCGACGAGCGCGGCATCCGCTTCCTGCAGGAAGGCGTCACCAAGAAGAACTACAAGAAGCTGCTGACGCCCTTCCTCACCGCAGGCGGCGGGCAGGCGTTTTGCGTCAACCTTTCCGTCGACACCTCCTCGCTCGACCTGATGAAGCTGTGCCGCAAGCTCGGCGCGCTCTACATCGACACTGTCGTAGAGCCGTGGCTGGGCTTCTATTTCGACGAAAAGGCGGACAACGCCTCGCGCACCAACTATGCGCTGCGCGAAACCGTGCGCGCGGAGAAAGCCAAGCACCCGGGCGGCGCGACCGCCATTTCCTGCTGCGGCGCCAATCCCGGCATGGTGTCCTGGTTCGTGAAGAAGGCGCTGGTCAACCTGGCGACCGACATGCGCCTGGATTTTGCCGAGCCGGCCGCCGAGGATCGCGACGGCTGGGCGCGGCTGATGCGCAAGGCTGGCGTGAAGGGCATCCACATCGCCGAGCGCGACACGCAGCGCACGAAAAAGCCCAAGCCGATGAAGGTTTTCTGGAATACCTGGTCGGTCGAGGGCTTTATTTCGGAAGGCCTGCAGCCGGCCGAACTCGGCTGGGGCACGCATGAGAAGTGGATGCCCAAGAACGGCCACGAGCACAGCAAGGGCTCGAAGGCGGCGATCTACCTCGAGCAGCCGGGCGCGAACACGCGCGTGCGCACCTGGTGCCCGACGCCGGGCGCCCAATACGGGTTTCTCGTCACCCATAACGAGGCGATCTCGATCGCTGACTATTTCACCGTGCGCGGCAAGAAGGGCGACGTGAAGTACCGGCCGACCTGCCACTATGCCTATCATCCGTGCAACGACGCGGTGCTGTCCCTGCACGAGATGTTCGGCTCGGCCGGCCAGGCGCAGCCCGAGCACCATGTGCTCGGCGAGAACGAACTGGTCGACGGCATCGATGAACTCGGCGTGCTGCTCTACGGCCACGACCGCAATGCCTACTGGTACGGCTCGCAGCTGTCGCTCGACGAGGCGCGGCGGCTCGCGCCCTACCAGAACGCCACCGGCCTGCAGGTGACGTCGGCGGTGCTCGCCGGCATGGTCTGGGCGCTGGAGAACCCCAGCGCCGGCATCGTCGAGACCGACGAAATGGATTACCGCCGCTGCCTCGACGTGCAGAGCCCTTATCTGGGGCCGGTGCGCGGCTACTACACCGACTGGACGCCGCTCGACCACCGGCCCGGGCTTTTCCCCGAAGATCTCGACCGCAAGGATCCCTGGCAATTCCGCAACATACTTGTGCGCTGAATGCAGGAAGTTGTCGGCGATGCGCCGTCGCCTTGCATTCGCCGGCAAATCGGGCGATGGACGGAACGGGGACGATGAAAGGATTCGTGCCGATGACCCTGCTCTCCCGCGCGACGGGTCCCGCCGCCATTGCCGGCTTCGCAATGATCCTCTCCGCCTGCGTTTCCTCTCCGCCAGGGGGCGGGCCGGTCGCCAATGCACCCACCGGGGTCGAGGGCGAGTGGATCAGCACCGACGGCGTGGCCGTTTCGCGCTTCAACGCCGGCGTGTTCGAGACGGTGGCCACCGACACGGGCAGCAAGCTGGCCGACGGCAGCTACCGCATGGTCGATCCGCGCAATGTCGAGATCACCGTCGTTTCGCGTATCCGGCAGACCACCAGCGCGGTGAACTGCGCCATGATCGGCACCGGCCAGCTGAACTGCACCAGTTCCACCGGGCAGCAGTTCGTGCTGACGCGCCGCGCCGCCGCCCCGGCCTGACGACGGACTTGTGCCGCCATCGGCAGCCTGCCTAAGCTGTTTCGCTAGGGAGGCCGCAATGACGCATTTCGACGCCCTGGAAATCCGCGGCCCGGCCGAACGCGAGGCGGCGTTTTTTGCCGCCCTGCCCGGCTTCCTGGCGAAAGCCGCCTCCGAAACGCCGGGCCTCGGCCGCTGGCTGTCGGGCGTCGACCTCGCCGCCGTCACCGACCGCCGCGCGCTGGCGGCCTTGCCGGTGCTGCGCAAACCCCGGCTGATGGAACTGCAGGCGGAAGACCCGCCGTTCGGCGGCTTTGCCCATGCGGATGCCCTGAAAGGCGGCCGCGCCTTCCAATCGCCCGGGCCGATCTGGGAACCGCAAGGGTTTGGCGCCGACCCCTGGGGCGCCGCCCGCGCCTTCTTCGCCGCCGGCGCGCGGCCGGGCGACATCGTCCACAATGCCTTCGCCTACCACATGACTCCCGGCGGCTTCATTCTCGACGAAGGCGCCCGGGCGCTCGGTTGCATGGTGTTTCCGGCCGGCACCGGCAACACCGATGCCCAGGTCGAGGCCGCGGCGGCGCTGAAGCCGACGGTCTATTCCGGCACGCCGGATTTCTTGAAGATCATCCTCGACCGCGCCGCCGAGATGGGCCGCGACCTGTCCTCGATTCGGCTGGGGCTGGTTTCCGGCGGCGCGCTGTTCCCGTCGCTGCGCGAGGAATACCGCCGGCGCGGAATCGCGGTGCTGCAATGCTACGCGACGGCCGAGTTCGGCGTCATCGCCTATGAGAGCGCCGGCCCCGATGGCGCGCCCAACCCGGGCATGATCGTTAACGAACACGTCCTGGTCGAGATCGTGCGCCCGGGCACCGGCGACCCGGTGCCCGACGGCGAGGTCGGCGAAGTCGTGGTCACCGCCATGAAACGGGCCTATCCGATGGTGCGCCTCGGCACCGGCGACCTTTCCGCCGTCCTTCCCGGACAATCGCCCTGCGGTCGCACCGGCATGCGAATCGCGGGCTGGCTCGGCCGCGCCGACCAGCGCACCAAGGTCAAGGGAATGTTCGTCGACCCGGCGCAGATCGCCGAAGTGTTGCGCCGGCATAGCGAAATCGCCAGGGCGCGCCTGGTCGTGACGCGCGAAGGCGAGCGCGATGCGATGACGCTGCACGCCGAATCCTCCTCCGAACTGGACATCGGCGCCGTCGAGGTGACGCTTCGCGAGGTGACCCGGCTTTCAGGTTCCGTGCTTTCCGTGGCTGCAGGCAGCCTGCCGAACGACGGCAAGGTCATTTCCGACGAGCGCGACTACGGGCGCTGAAACGGGCCCCGATTTGGCTTGCATCGGCTAGTTGGCGGTGTGAACATGACTTCGAGCCCGCGAAACAAAAGCGTCAACATACAAGTGTAAGGGCCGTCGGAGTGTTTTCAGGAGACCGGACCATGAAGAAGCTCGCAGCCATCGCCGTGCTGTCGGCGTCAACGCTCGGCATGTCCGCAGGCATGTCGTTTGCCGACTACACGCTGAACATCCTGCATATCAACGACTGGCATAGCCGCATCGAGAGCAACAACAAGTACGAGTCGACCTGCTCGGCGGAGGAGGAAGGCAAGGGCGAGTGCATCGGCGGCGCCGCGCGCCTGGTCACCGCGATCGCCGACGCCCGCAAGGCGCTGGACGGCCAGAACGTGCTGCTGCTCAACGGCGGCGACAATTTCCAGGGCTCGCTCTTCTACACCACCTACAAGGGTGCGGCCGAGGCCGAGTTCCTGAACCAGATGAAGTTCGACGCCATGACCGTGGGCAACCACGAGTTCGACGACGGCGAAGGCGCGCTGGTGCCGTTCCTGGAAAAGATTCAGTTCCCGGTGCTGTCGGCCAACGTGCATCCCGACGCCCAGTCGAAGGTCGGCGACCGTATCAAGCCGTCTATCGTGGTCGAGGTCGGCGGCCAGAAGATCGGCATCATCGGCGCCGTCACCAACGACACGCCCGAAATTTCCTCGCCCGGCCCGCACATCACGATCGACGACGACATCAAGAACATCACCGCCGAGGTCGAAAAGCTGAAGGCCGAGGGCGTCAACAAGATCATCGCGCTGACCCATGTCGGCTATCCGCGCGACAAGGAGATGATCGCCAGGATTCCCGGTGTCGACGTGGTGGTCGGCGGCCACTCGCATTCGCTGCTGTCGAACACCGATCCCAAGGCCGAAGGCCCGTATCCGACGATGGTGGACAACCCGGACGGCTACAAGGTGCCGGTGACGCAGGCGGCCTCCTATTCGAAATATCTCGGCGAGTTCAAGGTCGTGTTCGACGACAATGGCGTGGTCAAGGAAGCCTCCGGCGATCCGCTCTTCCTCGACGCCTCGGTCAAGCCCGACGAGGCCGTGCTCGCCCGCATCAAGGAACTCGGCGCGCCGATCGAGGAACTGAAGAACAAGGAAGTGTCCGAAGCCGCGGCCCCGATCGACGGCAGCCGCGACAATTGCCGCGCCCGCGAGTGCGAAATGGGCAACCTGGTGTCGGACGCCATCCTCGACCGCGTGAAGGGCCAGGGCGTCGAGATCGTCATCCAGAATGGCGGCGGCCTGCGCGCCTCCATCGACCAGGGCGTCATCACAATGGGCGATGTCCTGACGGTGCTGCCGTTCCAGAACACGCTCGCGACCTTCCAGATTTCCGGCAAGGACCTCGTCGCCTCCCTCGAGGGTGGGGTCAGCGAAATCGAGGAGGTGAAGGGAAAATTCCCGCAGGTGGCCGGCCTGAAATACAGCTTCGACAAGTCGGTTGCGCCGAACGCTGGCCGGATCAAGTCGGTCGAAGTCATGGAGAACGGCGCCTGGGTGCCGATCGATCCCAACAAGGATTATCTCGTCGCCACCAACAATTACGTGCGCCAGGGCGGTGACGGCTACAAGCTGTTCGCGTCCAACGCCAAGAATGCCTACGACTACGGTCCGGGGCTGGAGCAGGTGGTGGCCGACTATCTGGCCGCCAACAGGCCATACAAGGCCTATCTCGATGGCCGCATCACCGAGATTGCCGCCGCCGCACCCGCCACGGAAGCGCCAGCCGCAGACGCCGCCAAGCCGGCGGCTGAACCCGCCACGCCTCCAATGCCCGCCGCATCCACGGAAATCGCCGCGACTGCTCCCACCGTCGAACCGGCCGCTCCGGCAGCAACTGCGCCCGCAGCCGAGACGACGACGGCCCCCGCCGCTGCCGCCCCCGCGGCGGAAACCGCAGCGGCTACGGCCGCCCAGCCCGCCGCCGCTCCTGCGCCCGTGGCGGAGACCAGCCACGTCGTGGTGGCCGGCGACACCTACTGGGCAATCGCCGAAAAGGTGTTTGGCGACGGCATGAAGTGGCACCTGATCGCCGATGCCAACCCCTACAGGCCGCGCCATATTCCGGTGGGCGCCACGCTGAAGATCCCGCCTGCAGGCTGAAGTCTGCCGGGCTCGGCGGCCCGCCATTGACCGGGCGGGCCGCCCTGCACAACGCTTGCGGCGAGCCTGCCATTGAAATCGCCGCCGGTGCGGCTAGGTATGGCGGATGAGCGGGGGGAATTCCTTGAACATCCTGTCCAGGCCCGATACGCCGGCGGCGACGCTGCCCACCGGCCATCCGCCGATGAAGCCGCGCCGGATCGGCGTGCTGCTGGTCAACCTCGGCACGCCCGACGGCACCGATTTCCGGTCGATGTGGCGCTATCTGCGCGAGTTTTTATCCGACCCGCGCGTCATCGAACTGCCGCGGCTGGTTTGGTATCCGATCCTCTACGGCATCGTGCTGAACATTCGGCCGAAGAAATCCGGCGCCAACTACGCCAAGATCTGGAACCGCGAGCGCGACGAGTCGCCGCTGCGCACGATAACCCGCGAGCAGGCGGAGCGGCTTGCCGCCACCTTTGCCGGTGATGATCGCCTCCGCGTCGAATGGGGCATGCGCTACGGCAACCCGTCGATCGCCGATGCGGTCGGGCGGCTCGCTGCGCAAGGCTGCGATCGCATCCTGTCTGTGCCGCTCTACCCGCAGTATTCGGCAACCACCACCGCCACCGCCAACGACAAGCTGTTCCGCGCGCTGATGACCATGCGCGACCAGCCGACGGTCCGCACCGTTCCTCCCTATTACGACGACCCGGCCTATATCGACGCGCTGGCGCGCTCGCTCCTCGGGCATCTGGCGGCGCTCGACTTCGAGCCCGAAGTTGTGCTCGCCTCCTTTCACGGCATTCCGAAGGCCTATTTCGAGAAGGGCGACCCCTATCACTGCCACTGCCTGAAGACGACGCGTCTGCTGCGCGAGAACCTCGGCTGGGACGGGCGCCGGCTGATGACTACGTTCCAGTCACGCTTCGGCGCGCAGGAATGGCTGCAACCCTACACTGACAAGACGGTCGAGCGGCTGGCGCGCGAGGGCGTCAGACGCATCGCAATCATGAATCCGGGCTTTTCGGCTGACTGCATCGAGACGCTGGAGGAGATCGACGGCGAAGTCCGCGAGATTTTTCTCCATGCCGGCGGCGAGAAATTCGCCCATATCCCCTGCCTCAACGCCAGCGACGAAGGTATGGCGGTGATCGACGCGCTGGTGCGCCGCGAATTGCGCGGCTGGCTGGAGTGAGGGTGCTGCACCGGCTGCTCGCTTCATGAAACGAAAGCTCGACCTGCGTACCGGGCGGCCGGTGTGGTTTGCCTACCGCGCGCCCGCGGTGCCGCATTCTCCGCTGCGTCGGGATGCGCGCTGCGACGTCTGCGTGGTCGGCATGGGCATCAGCGGCGCCATGATCGCCGAGGCCCTGTCGGGCGCCGGCCACGACGTGATCGCGATCGACCGCCGCGGCCCGCTGAAGGGATCGACGCCGGCCACCACCGCGCTGGTGCAATACGAGATCGACCAGCCGCTGACGAAGCTGGCCCATATTATCGGCCGGGAGAAAGCCGAGCGCGCATGGCGGCGGTCGCGGCTGGCACTCGCAAACCTGAAGGCCAACGTAGAATCACTCCAGATCGGCTGCGACCTGGCGGAGCGGCCGTCGCTCTATCTTGCCGGCAACCTGCTCGATCCTGCTGCCTTGCGCGAGGAAGCGGCGGCGCGAACACGCGCCGGCCTGCGCACCGAGTTTCTTTCGGCCGCGCAGCTGGCGGAAACCTATGGCATCACACGCAAGGCAGCGCTGCTCAGCCGTGGCAACCTCGCACTCGACCCACGCAAGCTGACCGCTGGCCTGCTGTTGCGGGCCGCGGGTCGCGGCGCTCGATTCCATGCGCCCGTGGAGGCGACGGGATTCGAGGTCAGCTCTGACGGCGTGCTCGTTGGGACGAGCGCCGGGCCGACGATCCGCGCCCGCCATGTCGTGCTGGCGACCGGCTACGAACTCGCCGACGGCGTCCCGGCGGACGGACACCGGGTGGTCTCGACCTGGGCGATAGCCACCCGGCCGCAGAAGCGGGCGCTGTGGCCGGAGCAGGCCTTCATATGGGAGGCCTCCGATCCGTACCTCTATCTGCGGGCCACACCTGATGGCCGCGTCATCTGCGGCGGCGAGGACGAGGATTTTTCCGACGAGGCCGCACGCGACGAACTGATCGGCGTCAAGAGCGCCCGCATCCGCAAGAAGCTGGCGAAGCTCATCCCCGTGCTCGACACCACACCCGACTTCGTCTGGACCGGCGCGTTCGGCACGACCAGCACCGGCCTGCCGCTGATCGGCGCCCTGCCGCGCAAGCCGCGGATGTTCGCGGTGATGGGCTATGGCGGCAACGGCATCACCTGGTCGCGCATCGCGGCCGAGGTCGTCAGCGCCGCGCTGTCCGGGCGCCCCGACAGCGACGCCGATCTTTTTACCCTTCCCCAATAATGTCCCGGTGCACTGCCGCCGCCTGCCGTTGCGGCAGCGGCACGCAGGGCATATCTAGGATGTGGGGCGATCGGGTGCACGCGCCATGCGGCAGCGACGGTCGCGGCGGACGAGGGAGCATGCCCATGTCGGGTCTCGACATCATCATTCCGGTGCTGGTCATCCTTGTCATCCTGGTGCTGGCGACCGGCATCAAGATGATACCTCAGGGCTACAACTATACGGTCGAGCGGTTTGGCCGCTACACCAAGACGCTGACGCCCGGCCTCAACCTCATCATCCCGTTCATCGACCGCATCGGCGCCAAGATGAACATGATGGAGCAGGTGCTGGATGTGCCGACGCAGGAGATCATCACCAAGGACAACGCCATCGTGGCGGTTGACGGCGTCGCATTCTACCAGGTGCTGAACGCGCCGCAGGCCGCCTATCAGGTCGCGGGCCTGCAGAACGCGCTGCTCAATTTGACGATGACCAACATCCGCACGGTGATGGGCTCGATGGATCTGGACGAACTGCTGTCCAACCGCGACACCATCAATGAGCGGCTGCTTCGCGTCGTCGATGAAGCCGCGCACCCCTGGGGCATCAAGGTCACCCGCGTCGAGATCAAGGACATCAACCCGCCGGCGAACCTGGTCGAATCGATGGGCCGCCAGATGATGGCCGAGCGCGACAAGCGCGCGCAGATCCTGGCCGCCGAAGGCCTCAAGCAGTCGCAGATCCTGGAAGCCGAAGGCCGCCGCGAGGCCGCTTTTCGCGATGCCGAGGCGCGCGAGCGTTCCGCCGAAGCCGAAGCCAAGGCGACCCAGGTCGTGTCCGACGCCATCGCTAAGGGCGACGTGCAGGCGCTCAACTATTTCGTGGCGCTCAAATACACCGAGGCGCTTGCCAAGATGGCTTCGTCGCACAATTCGAAGGTGGTGATGATGCCGCTGGAGGCGTCATCCCTGATCGGCTCGCTGGGCGGCATCGGTGCTCTCGCCAAGGAGGTTTTTGGCGAAGGCGGCGCCGGCAACGCGCAGCGCGGCGGTTCGCGCCCGCCCAGCGTCCGCACCGACGACAACAGGTAGGGCCATGATCGAACGCATCATTCAGGAACTCGGCCCCTGGAACTGGATGGTTCTGGGCCTGTTGCTGCTCGTCCTGGAACTGCTCTCACCCGGCATCTTCCTGATCTGGATCGGCATCGCCGCGCTGCTCACCGGGGCGGTGACCCTGACGCTCTGGAGCGCCGCCTTCTGGACCTGGCATGTGCAGGTCGTGGTGTTCCTGGCGCTCGCCGTGGCAGCTGTCCTCATCGGCCGGCGAATCACCGTGAGCCGTGTCGAACAGTCAGACCAGCCGCTGCTCAACCGCCGCGCGGACCAGCTGGTCGGCCGCCTCGCGACACTGAAGGAGCCGATCACCAACGGCTACGGCCGCGTTCAGATCGGCGATACGCTTTGGCGCGTGGCCGGTCCCGACTTGCCGGTCGGGTCGAAGGTTCGCGTCACCCGCGCCAACGACAACGAACTGGTGGTCGAGCCGGCCTGACCGGCGCCAGGGTGGCAGGCCTACGCCGCACCGATCCTCAACAGGTCGTGCAGATGCACGAGGCCGACCGGCCGGCCATCCTCCACCACCATCAGGCTGGTGATCGCGGAGGCATTGATCGTTTCCAACGCAGTCGCCACCAGCGTGTCGGGCGACACCATGCGCGGCCGGCGCGTCATGACCTCGTCGACGTTGCGGGACAAGAGATCCCCGTCGATCTGCCTGCGCAGATCCCCGTCGGTGATGATCCCGCACAGCCGCCCGTTAGCCGCCAGCACGCCGACGCACCCAAATCCCTTCTGCGAAATTTCGAGGATCGCCTGGCGCATGCCGGTGCCCTGCGGCACCAGCGGAATGCGGTCGCCGGTGTGCATGACCTCGCGCACCTGGGTGAGATTGGCGCCGAGCTGCCCACCCGGATGGAAGGTGCGGAAATGGTCGGGGGTGAAGCCGCGCGCTTCCAGCAGCGCGACAGCCAGTGCATCGCCGATCACCAGTTGCAGCAGCGTGGTGGTGGTCGGCGCCAGACCGTGCGGGCAGGCTTCAACCACGCGCGGCAGCAAGAGCACGATGTCGGCCTGCCGGGCCAGAGCCGACCCCTCCCCGGAGGTGATGGCGATCAGCGGGATGCGGAAGCGGCGCGAATAGGCGACGATGCCCTTCAGTTCCTGGCTCTCGCCCGACCACGACATCGCCACGATGGCGTCGTCGCGGGCAATCATGCCGAGGTCGCCATGGTTGGCTTCGGCGGGATGAACGAAGAAAGCCGGCGTTCCGGTGGAGGCCAGCGTCGCGGCGAGCTTGCTGCCGATGTGCCCGCTCTTGCCGACACCGGTAACGATTACCCGCCCGCTGATGCGGCCCAGCGTCTCGACGGCCTGCGCGAATGGTGCGGCCAGGCCGTCGTCGAGCGCGGCGCGCAGTTCCACGAGCCCGGCCTGTTCGGTCGCAACCGTGCGCAGCGCCGATGCAATCGCGGCGTCCGCATCGGTCTCATGCTTCAGTGATTCCGCATGCATGGGCAAAGCGCTTACAGCCTCCGGCGAGGCCTGTCCAACCCAATCCCGCGGAGGCCTTGCTCGCGGCATTTCTCAACGATCCATTAACCATCCGCATTTACGGTTCGGTAAACATTGGCGCAGTTCGCGCTGGCCCGAAACCTGGGACGAGATGCCAGCCAGTTTTCCCCCAAAGACCGGCACGAGGCGACCGCGTCGACGGCTGGTGATGCTGGCGTCGGCGGGCCTCGTTGCGCTTGGCGGGCAAGCTTTCGCACAGCAGGTCGGGGGCTTGCGCGGCGCCGTCGACGAGGGCGCGGTCACCAGCGCGCTGCTGCCGCCGCCGCAGCAGGGCACCAATACTGACGGCACCGGCATTCCGACGCCGCCCTATCAGCCGCTGAGCCCGGGGGCCGTGCCGGATGACGCGAGCGCACAGGCCGACACGTCCGACAGCATTTTTTCCGATACGCCGGCCCAAGCGGAACTGCCCGCCGAGCGGACGCCGAGCACCGCGCAGGAGCGCGCAGAGGAACGCCGCGCGCCCACGACAGCCGTTGCGCGGGAGGAAAACAACGACAACACGGTGGTCGGTACGATCGCCAAGGAGACGATCGATGCCGAGGCGCTGGACGAACTCCGCGCCGACCAGAGCAACGAGCGCGTGCAGGCGATCGAGAACATCTATCGCGCGGCGGAAGCGGAACCTTACGGACCGATCGGCCTGCGGCTCGGCTCGTTCGACGTTTATCCCTCGCTCGAGCAGGGCCTGACCGCGACCAACAACGCCGATTTCAGCAGCAACGGCACCTCGGCCTTGTTGTCGGAAACGACGCTGCGGCTGCGCGCGGTTTCCGACTGGGATGTCAATCAAGCGCGCCTCAACGGCTTCGGCACTTGGCAGAAATCCATCTCGGGCCAGGAGCTCAACGAGATCGATGTCGGCGTCGATGCCGCGATCGACTACGAGATCGGTCAGGACTGGGTGGCCCATGGCGGGTTGGCCTACTTGAACCGCCCCGAATCGGCCGCATCGCCGGTGGTCATCGAGGACGTCGTCTCCCAGCCGACCCACCAGACCCTCACCGGCACCGCCGGTCTTGAAAAGCTGGTCGGCAAAGCCCGCTTTGGCATCAACGGCGAGATCGTCAACGATACCTATGGCGATGCCGATCTCGAGGGCGGCGGCACGCTCTCGCAGGCCGACCGCGATGCGACGCTCTACGCGGTCACGTTGCGCGGCGGCTATGAATTCTCGCCGTCGATGCGGCCCTTCGTGGAAACCGAGATCGGCCGCCTGGCCTACAACGAGCCGGTCGACACCAGCGGCTACGACCGCTCGGGCAATCGCCTGGCGATCCGCGGCGGCCTCGCTTTCGACCGCGGTGAAAAGCTGAACGGCGAGTTCGCCGCGGGCTATGTCGAAGAGCGGCTCGACGACGACCAGCTGGTGCCGATCAAGGGCCCGTCGGTGGAGGCCAACATCAACTGGTCGCCGGAGCGCGGCACCGCGGTCAACCTGTTCGGCGGAAGCTTCATCGAAGGCACGACCACACCCGGCGAGAGCGGCTCCATTCTCTACCTGGCGCGGCTGAGCGCAGTCCGCGAGATCCGCGACAACCTGACGGCCCAGGCAATCCTCGGCGTCGGCTACCGCGATTATGCCGGCATGAGCGACTACGACTGGCTTTTCAACGCCGAGGCCAATGCGACCTGGTGGATCAACCGCTACGCGGGCATCAACGGCCGCGTCCAGTACGAAAGCGTGGAGAGCACGCTGCCTGGCCACAGCACGGATACGGCGAGCGTCTTCCTCGGCATCACGCTCCAGCGCTGATCAGGCGCTGGCGACCTTCCGGCCGCTCGGGCGCGCCTCTTCCAGCAGTTCCTCGATCACGTCGGCCATGTCGGAATTGAGGTCGGCGCGCTGCAGGGCGAACGCCACATTGGCCTCGACGAAGCCTTCAGGCGAGCCGCAGTCGAAGGTGCGGCCGCGATAGTGGTAGCCGTAGAAGGACTGGTCGTTCATCAGCCGCAGCATGGCGTCGGTCAGCTGGATTTCGTTGCCGGCGCCGCGCTCCTGCCTCGACAGCAGGTCGAACACCTTCGGCTGCAGGATATAGCGGCCGTTGATGTAGAGGTTGGAGGGCGCGGTGCCCGCCTTCGGCTTCTCGACCATGCCGGTCAGATGGAAACCGCTGTGGACATCCGCCCCCTTGCCGACGATGCCGTATTTGTGGGTTTCGGACGGATCGCACTCCTCGACGGCAATGATGTTGTTGCCGGTGTTCTCGTAGAGCTTCACCATGTCCTTCATGCAGCCCTTGCCCGGCAAGGTAATCATGTCGGGCAGCAGCACGGCGAACGGCTCGTCGCCGACCAGATCGCGCGCGCACCAGACGGCATGGCCGAGGCCCAGCGGCTCTTGCTGGCGGGTAAAGCTGGTCTGGCCAGCTTGCGGCTGCAACTGCTGCAGCCGGGCGAGTTGGTCGTCCTTGCCGCGCTGTGCCAGCGTGTGGTTCAGCTCGAACTGGATGTCGAAGTGGTCCTCGATGACCGCCTTGTTGCGTCCGGTCACGAAGATGAAATGCTCGATGCCCGCCTCGCGCGCCTCGTCGACCACGTATTGGATGACAGGACGGTCCACCACGGTCAGCATTTCCTTGGGGATCGCCTTGGTGGCGGGGAGGAAACGCGTTCCGAGACCGGCGACCGGAAACACTGCCTTGCGGAGCTTCTTCATCGTGTCGATGCACCTGTTTCGGGGCGCCTGGTGGCGCCCGGCCAATGGCTGCAATATGGGCTTGAATCAACGCGTCCGGTAGTTTGCACGCAAGCGCATTAACGTCACATCCCCGTTTCCGTTCCGCAACTCACATATGGTAAAGGATTTTATAACCCTGTTGGGCAATGAATCAGTCTTCCGGTTGGTCAGGAGGTTGAGAATGTCCATTCGACTTGCCGCATGGCGGATATCCAGGGCACTCCCCGCCGCCGCGCTGGTCCTCGGCTTGCTGGCGGGCGCCGGCCCCGCCGCCGCCGATGCGGGCTTCGAGCGCTGGATTTCGAGCTTCCGCGCCACCGCCGCCCAGAACGGCATTTCCGGAAAGACCTTCGATCGCGCGTTCCGCGGCATCACCGACCCCGACCCTGTCGTGCTGGAGAAGGCGCGCTTTCAGCCCGAGTTTACCGCGCCGGTCTGGGACTATTTCGACAACCGCGTGCAGGAAGAATCGATCGCCAACGGCCGCCAGATGGCCAAGAAGTGGAAGCCGTGGCTGGACAAGATCGAGGCGCGCTACGGCGTCGATCGCTACATCCTTCTGGCGATCTGGTCGATGGAGTCCAACTACGGGGAGATCCTGAAGCGAGACGACGTGATGCGCAACGTCGTACGTTCGCTGGCGACACTCGCCTACGGCGACAAGAAGCGGGCCAAGTTCGCCCGCACGCAGCTGATCGCGGCGCTCGAAATCCTGCAGCGCGGCGACATCGACGAGAGCCACCTCACCGGCTCGTGGGCCGGCGCCATGGGCCACACCCAGTTCATCCCCACGAGCTACAAGGCCTATGCCGTGGACATGGACGGCAATGGCCGTCGCGACATCTGGAACTCGGTGCCCGACGCTTTGGCGACGGCGGCCAACCTGCTCGCCAAGAACGGCTGGCAGGCCGGAAAGACCTGGGGCTATGAAGTGGAGTTGCCCGCCGGCAAGAAGTTTCCGAACGGCAGCATGGCGCTCTCGAAGTGGCAGGACCTCGGCGTGACCCGCGCCAACGGCAAGCCCTTCCGCAATGGCAACGACAAGGCGGAGCTGAAGGTGCCGGACGGTCGCGGTGGGCCGGCGTTTCTGATGACGCGAAATTTCTACGTGATCAAGCGCTACAACAACGCCGACAAGTACGCGTTGGCGGTCGGGCTGCTTGCCGACGAGATCGCCGGCTACGGCGGCCTGGAGCAGGACTGGCAGCGCCCGTTCACGAAGCTCACTTTCGCGGAACGTCAGGAACTGCAGAAGCGCCTGTCGATGCTCGGCTACTACGACGGAAAGCTCGACGGCAAGATCGGCGAGAGCTCCAAGCAGGCCATCAAGGCGTTCCAGGCCCAGGCGGGCTTGACGCAGGACGGGCACCCCAGCAAGGAAGTGCTGAAGTCGCTGAGGCAGCAATAGGCGGAGGACCGGTTGGCGCGAAGGGGTAAGGTACGCACTTTCCTGCGCCCCTTTGCCGTGCTGGCCATGCTGCTGGCCGCGCTGGTGCTTGTCGAGCCGTTGCTCACGCCGGCTCCCGCCTTCGCCCAGGAGGGCATCCAGCGTTTCTGGCTGCTGCGGAAACTTTTTTCGCCGCGCAAGGTGGAACGCCCGCAGTCCCAGGCTCAGCCCACCAAGCGCAAGCGAACCCCGCGTCCGACCGAGCCTCCGATCGAGATCGTCGAGAAGGCGCCAGACGCCAGCACCGTGCTGGTGGTGGGCGATTTCCTGGCCGGTGGCCTCGCCGAGGGGCTGAGTGTCGTATTTGCGCAGAACCCCGGCGTGCGTATTCTGGACCGCTCGAAAAGCTCGTCCGGCCTCGTCCGCACCGACGTGCTCGACTGGGCCGGACAGATCAAGGAAATCGTCGAGACCGAGAAACCGGCCGCCCTGGTGGTGATGATCGGCTCCAACGACCGCCAGCAGATGCGGGTCGGCGACACGCGCGAACCGCCGCTGAGCGCTGCTTGGCTGCAGGAATATGATCGCCGCGCCGGCGAACTTGGCCGCGCGATCGCCGCCACGAAGGTACCCATGCTGTGGGTCGGCATGCCGCCGTTCAAGTTCGCCAACATGAGTTCGGACATGTTGGCCCTGAACGATCACTACAGGGCGGCCGCCGAGGAGCATGGCGGCGAGTTCATCGACATCTGGGACGGCTTCGTGGATGAGAATGGCGCCTATGTCGCGGCAGGGCCCGACATCAACGGCCAGCCGGTTCGATTGCGCGCCGGCGACGGGGTCAACATGACTCGCGCCGGCAAGCGCAAGGTCGCCTTTTACCTGGAAAAGCCACTGAACCGCATTCTTGGGCTCGTGCCGGGCGGTGTCGCGCCGCTGGTACCGGCCCTCCCCGACACGGTCGCGCCGGCAGACCCCCGCAGCATCGACCGCACGCCGCCAATCTCGCTGAACGACCCGGAACTGGATGGTGGCGTCGAACTGCTCGGCGCGAGCGGCGTGGCAGAAAGCGCGCCCGGATCGGTCACTATGCGCCTTTTCGAGGCACAGGCGCCTTCGATACCGGGACGGGCAGACGATTTCGCCTGGCCGCCGCAGCCCGCCGCGGCGGCGATTCAGCAACCGGCAGCCGAAACCACCACAGCCATTCCCCAATAGCCTCTATCGGGGCAGTACGCTGGACCCCATCAGCGCTTCGTCGATCGCGCGCGCGGCCTGCCGTCCCTCGCGGATCGCCCACACGACCAGCGATTGGCCACGGCGAACGTCTCCCGCCGCATACAGCCGGTCTACGCTGGTGCGGTAATCGACCTCGTTGGCCGCGACATTGGCTGAGCGCCGGCTGTCGGTGACCACGTCCAGCCCCTTGCCCAGATCCGCAAGCACGCTGTCCTTGAACGGACCGGAAAACCCGATGGCGATGAAGGCAAGGTCCGCGCGGATCACGAACTCGGTGCCGGCGATCGGCTTGCGCTTCTCGTCGACCTCGCAGCACTTGACGCCGGTGAGCTGGCCTTCTTCGCCTATGAACTCCAGCGTCGCCACCTGGAATTCGCGCTGCGCCCCTTCAGCCTGGCTGGAGGAGGTGCGCATCTTCGTCGCCCAGTAGGGCCAAACGGTCAGCTTGTCTTCCTTCTCCGGCGGCTGCGGGCGGATGTCGAGCTGGGTTACGCGCACGGCGCCTTGCCGGAAGGCGGTGCCGACGCAGTCGGACGCGGTGTCGCCGCCACCGACCACGACCACATGCTGGCCGCCGGCAACGATCGGCTTGGAGCGCCACGCAACCGACTGGATATCCTCGCCGCCGACGCGCTTGTTCTGCTGAACGAGATAGGGCATCGCGTCATGCACGCCTTCCAACTCGCTGCCCGGTATGCCGGCCGGACGGGGCGTCTCCGAGCCGCCGCAGTAGAGCACCGCGTCGAACTCGGCCAAAAGCTCGGCCACGGGCTTGTCCACGCCGACATTGACGCCGCAGTGAAAGGTTACGCCCTCGCCCTCCATCTGTTCCACGCGGCGATCGATGTAGTGCTTCTCCATCTTGAAATCGGGAATGCCGAAGCGCAGCAGGCCGCCCGGGCGGCTCTCGCGCTCGTAGACATGGACGTCATGCCCGACCCGGCCAAGCTGTTGCGCGGCCGCCATGCCGGCCGGGCCGGAGCCGATGACGGCAATGCGCTTGCCGGTGCTCGCTGCCGCCGGGCTCGGGCGGACGAGGCCCAGCGCGTAGGCTTTGTCGGCGATCGCCTGCTCGACCGTCTTGATGGCGACCGGGATGTCCTCGAGGTTCAGCGTGCAGGCCTCCTCGCAGGGCGCGGGGCAGATGCGGCCGGTGAACTCCGGGAAATTGTTGGTTGAGTGGAGGTTGCGGACCGCTCCCTCCCAGTCGCCGTTGTAGACGAGGTCGTTCCAGTCCGGAATCTGGTTGTGGATCGGGCACCCCGTCGGCCCATGGCAGTAGGGGATGCCGCAGTCCATGCAGCGCGCGGCCTGTTTCTCGACCTCCTTGTCCGACATGGGCAGCGTGAACTCGCGAAAATGCCGTATGCGGTCGGAAGCCGGCTGGTACTTCTGCACCTGCCGGTCGATCTCGAGAAAACCCGTTACCTTGCCCATTCCACGAACCCAACAATCTGAGAGCGCCAGCCAGCGGCGCCTCGTTTTCGAACTACCGATCGAGTGGACGTTCCCGCGTCCGCGATCGTTCAATTATCGTCAACTTGCTGCGAAGTGTTGGCAATCGGTCCAGAATGCGTGACGCGACGATCTCCGCGTCGTTGTGGAGATCAACGCCCAGAGCGCCGGGTGCAATGATAATGATCGCTTCCGCGGCCTGACCGGACCGATAGACCAACTCTCCGAAATCATAGTCATCCGTCACCACCGCGCGACCCTCGCGAAACGCCCGGGCCAACACTTCTTTATCGGGTAGCCGAGGTGAAACCTCGGCAATGAAGACAACATCGTCGAAGCGCCTGCGCAATGCCTCAACGAGAGGACGAGCGACGCATTCATCGACCAGGAAGCTTCAACCTACTCGGCCGCCAATACCCGCCAATCGCTCAAGCTGTCGGCAGCATAATTCTGCGCAGCCCGAATATCTTCGGGTTTCAATTGCGGATGCGCCTGGAGTACCGACTCTTCAGAGTGACCTGCGCCGAACATCCGCAATATGTGCTCCACGGTTATCCGCGTCCCGCGAATAACCGGTTTGCCCATCATGATGTCGGTATCGGTCTCGACCCGGGCATATTGCTTTGCTTCTTGCATCGACATTCCGCCGCCCATCCGTTTGACGTCTGCTAGGCAGTTTCCCAAAACGGGATCCAGCCTCGCAGAATAGTTCATTCGAACAACTCCCACTACTCCGCCGCGACGCTCATGCGCATGCGCTCCATGTCGATGAGTGCGCGGCGGTACTCGACCGGCATTACCTTGCGGAACTTCGGGCGGTAGGCGGCCCAGTTGTCGAGGATGTCCTTGGCGCGGGCCGATCCCGTATAGTGCATGTGGTTGGAGATGAGCTGAACCAGCCGCTCCTCGTCATGCCTCGTCATGTCGCCCGACACGTCGACGCGACCCTTGTGGGCGAGGTCGCCGCCATGGTGGTGCAGCTTCTCCAGCATGTCGTCCTCTTCCGGCACCGGCTCGAGCTCGACCATCGCCATGTTGCAGCGCTCGGCGAAGTCGCCCTGCTCGTCGAGCACATAGGCGACGCCGCCCGACATGCCGGCCGCGAAGTTGCGGCCGGTCTTGCCGAGCACGACCACAACGCCGCCGGTCATGTACTCGCAGCCATGGTCGCCCACGCCCTCGACGACGGCCACCGCCCCCGAGTTGCGCACGGCGAAGCGCTCGCCGGCAACGCCGCGGAAGTAGCATTCGCCTTCGGTCGCGCCGTAAAGCACAGTATTGCCGACGATGATCGACTCCTCGGCGACGATGCGCGAGTTGTCCGGCGGCCGGATGACGATGCGCCCGCCCGAAAGGCCCTTGCCGACATAGTCGTTGCCGTCGCCGACCAGTTCGAAGGAGACGCCGCGCGCCAGGAAAGCGCCGAAGGACTGGCCGGCGGTGCCGGTCAGCTTCACCGAAATTGTGTCCTCGCGCAGCCCCTTGTGGCGGAAGCGTCTGGCGACCTCGCCCGACAGCATGGCACCGGCGGAGCGGTCGACGTTGCGGATCGGCAGCTCGATCTGGACGGCCTGCCGCGCCTCGAGCGCCGGCTTTGCCAGGTCGATCAGCTTGCGATCGAGCACCCCGTCGATCGGGTGCTTCTGCCGCTCGGTCCAGTGCAGGGCCTCGCGGGGAGCCTCCGGCTTGTAGAACACCTTGCTGAAATCCAGTCCCTGCGCCTTCCAGTGGCTGATCACCGCCTGCTTCTCCAGCAGCTGGGTCTCGCCGATGATCTCGTCGAGATGCCTGTAGCCCATGGCCGCCAGCAGCTCGCGCACCTCGTCGGCAAGGTAGAAGAAGAAGTTGATGACGTGCTCCGGACTGCCCTTGAAGCGCTTGCGCAGCACCGGATCCTGCGTGGCGACGCCGACCGGGCAGGTGTTGAGGTGGCACTTGCGCATCATGATGCAGCCGGCCGCGATCAGCGGGGCCGTGGAGAAGCCGAACTCGTCCGCTCCCAACAGCGCGCCGATGATGACGTCGCGGCCGGTCCTGAGGCCGCCGTCGACCTGCAGCGCGACCCTGCTGCGCAGGCCGTTGAGCACCAGCGTCTGGTGCGTCTCGGCAAGCCCCATCTCCCATGGCGAGCCGGCGTGCTTAAGCGACGTCAGGGGCGAAGCACCGGTGCCGCCGTCATAACCGGAGATGGTGATGTGGTCGGCGCGCGCCTTGGCGACGCCGGCCGCCACCGTGCCGACGCCGACCTCGGAGACGAGCTTTACCGACACGTCCGCCGCCGGGTTGACGTTCTTCAGGTCGAAGATCAGCTGGGCCAGGTCCTCGATCGAATAGATGTCATGGTGCGGCGGCGGCGAGATCAGGCCCACGCCCGGCGTAGAGTGGCGCGTCTTGGCGATCGTCGCGTCCACCTTGTGGCCGGGCAGCTGACCGCCCTCGCCGGGCTTGGCACCCTGCGCGATCTTGATCTGCATCATGTCGGAGTTGACGAGATACTCCGTCGTCACGCCGAACCGGCCCGACGCGACCTGCTTGATCGCCGAGCGTTCCGGGTTCTTGCCGCCGCCCGGCAGCGGCAAATAGCGGTCCGGCTCTTCGCCGCCCTCGCCGGTGTTCGACTTGCCGCCGATCTTGTTCATCGCGACCGCCAGCGTGGCGTGCGCCTCGCGGCTGATCGAGCCGAAGGACATCGCCCCGGTGGAGAAGCGCTTGACGATATCCGCCGCCGGCATCACCTCGTCCAGCGGCACCGGCTTGCGGCCCGTCTCCTCCGCCATCCGGATCCGGAACAGGCCGCGGATGCTCTTGGCCCGCGCCGCCTCGCTGTCGATCTGCGCAGAATATTCCTTGAAGGTCGCCCACGAACCCTTGCGCACCGCGTGCTGCAGCGTGGCCACCGCGTCGGGCGACCACATATGCGCCTCGCCGCGCATGCGGAACATGTACTCGCCGCCGACATCCAGCGCGTTGCGCAGGACCGGATCGTCGCCGAAGGCCTCCTGGTGCCGCTTGACCGTCTCGGCCGCGATCTCGTCCAGCCCGACACCTTCGATGGTGGTAGCGGTGCCCGAAAAATACTGCTGGACGAAGTCGGAGCGCAGGCCGACCGCGTCGAAGATCTGCGCGCCGCAATAGGACTGGTAGGTCGAGATGCCCATCTTGGACATGACCTTGAGGATGCCCTTGCCGATCGACTTGATGTAGCGCGAGACCACCTCGTAGGCGTCGACCTCACGCGGCAGTTCGCCGTGCTTGTGCATGTCGAGAAGCGTGTCGAAGGCGAGATAGGGGTTGATCGCCTCGGCCCCGTAGCCAGCGAGGCAGCAGAAATGATGCACCTCGCGCGGCTCGCCGGATTCCACCACCAGCCCGACCGAGGTGCGAAGACCCTTGCGGATGAGGTGGTGGTGCACGGCTGCCGTCGCCAGCAGCGCGGGGATCGCGATGCGGTCGGCGCCGACCTGCCGGTCGGAGAGGATGATGATGTTGTAGCCGCCGGCCACCGCCGCCTCGGCCCGCTCGCACAGACGCTCGAGCGCACCCTGCATGCCGGCCGCGCCTTCGGCGGCCGAATAGGTGATGTCGATCGTCTTGGTGTCGAAACGGTCCTCGGTGTGGCCGATGGAGCGGATCTTTTCCAGGTCGCCGTTGGTCAGGATGGGCTGACGCACCTCGAGGCGCTTGCGCCGCGAGCTTCCCACCAGGTCGAAGATGTTCGGCCGCGGGCCGATGAAGGAGACTAGGCTCATCACAAGTTCCTCGCGGATCGGGTCGATCGGCGGGTTCGTGACCTGGGCGAAGTTCTGCTTGAAATAGGTGTAGAGCATCTTCGACTTGTCCGACATCGCCGAGATCGGCGTGTCGGTACCCATCGAGCCTACGGCTTCCTGCCCGGTGGTCGCCATCGGCGACATCAGAAGCTTGGTGTCCTCCTGCGTGTAGCCGAAGGCCTGCTGCCGATCGAGCAGCGTCACGTCCTTGCGCAGCGCGCGCGGCTCGACCGGCTTCAACTCCTCCAGGATGAGCTGGGTGTTGGCGAGCCAGGTCTTGTAGGGATGCTGCGTGGCGATCTCAGACTTGATCTCGTCGTCGGAGATGATGCGGCCCTCGACGAGGTCGATCAAAAGCATCTTGCCGGGCTGCAGGCGCCACTTCGTGACGATGCGCTCCTCCGGCACCGGCAGCACGCCGGCTTCCGAAGCCATGATGACGCGGTCGTCGTCGGTGACGATGTAGCGGGCGGGCCGCAGGCCGTTGCGATCGAGCGTGGCGCCGATCTGGCGGCCGTCGGTGAAGACGACCGCGGCCGGTCCGTCCCACGGCTCCATCAGCGCGGCGTGATACTCGTAGAACGCCTTGCGGTCGGCATCCATCGACTTGTTGCCGGCCCAGGCCTCCGGGATTAGCATCATCATCGCATGCGCGAGCGAGTAGCCGCCCTGGAACAGGAATTCCAGCGCGTTGTCGAAGCAGGCGGTGTCCGACTGACCCTCATAGGAAATCGGCCACAGCTTGGAGATGTCGTTGCCGAACAGTTCGGAATCGACCGAGGCCTGGCGGGCCGCCATCCAGTTGTTGTTGCCGCGCACGGTGTTGATCTCGCCGTTGTGGGCGACCATGCGATAGGGATGCGCCAGCTTCCACGACGGGAAGGTGTTTGTCGAAAAACGCTGGTGGACAAGGATCAGCGCCGTCTCGAAGCGCGGGTCCTTGAGGTCCTTGTAGTAGGCGCCGACCTGGTAGGCCAGGAACATGCCCTTGTAGACGATGGTGCGCACCGACAGCGACACGCAGTAGGCGCCGATATCCTTGTTGCCATTCTCGGCATAGATGCGGCCGGAAATGACCTTGCGCAGCAGATAGAGCCGCGCCTCGTATTCCTCGTCGTCGACAATGTCGGCGGGGCGCCCGATGAAGACCTGGCGGTGATATGGCTCCGAGGCGGCGATATCAGGCGCCTTCGACAGCGAAGCATTGTCGACCGGCACGTCACGGAAGCCGATCAGGGGCAGCCCTTCGGAATGCGCCGCTTCGCGGATGATCTCCTCGACATGGGCACGCGTCGCCTCGTCCTGCGGCATGAACCAGTGGCCGACTCCGTACTGGCCGACGGGCGGCAATTCGATGCCCTGTGCCGCCATCTCCTCGCGGAAGAAGCGGTCGGGAATCTGCACCAGCACGCCGGCGCCGTCGCCCATCAGCGGGTCCGCTCCGACCGCACCGCGATGCGTCAGGTTCTGCAGCATATAGAGCCCGTCCTGGACGATCTTGTGCGTCTTCACGCCCTTCATCTGGGCGATGAAGCCGACGCCGCAGGCGTCATGCTCGTTCTTGGGATCGTAGAGGCCTCGGGCGTCGGGAGCGGCTTTGGCGAAGGCCGCGTTCGTCTGCACGGCCGGCATGAATTCCGTCGGTACAGATGGCGGGCGCTGCGTCATCGTCTGCTCCTCTCGTTGCCGGCCCTCGCGGGCGCTTCCTTCGCGGGCGGGATACCGGCGGGTTCCCATGGCTCGTCACAAATGCAATTTGGGACTGCTCGCAGCGAAAGCCGGAAGGCGCAACGATACGCCATTTCCGACCCTTGCAATCGAGTTAAATAAGACAGCAATGCTGTCCTAAATTTCTTATGGCAGAAATCGGTCAGCCTTACAAGACTAATTCGCCGAAATCCGCGCCCGAAAGGACCGATTCTGTCCGTGATAGCGTATACGGCGAAATTTTATTGCGCGGCAGATCGCCAACTTACCGTCCACCGATGCCGTGCATCGCCCGTACGCTTGGCGGTTCGCCAGCGATGTGGTTTGTCGGGCCACCAACCGCAAAAGGACGGTCATTCGATGAATTTCGCTTCCGACAATTGGGCAGGCGCGCATCCACACGTCGCCGCCGGCCTGGCCAGGGCCGCCTCCGGCTTCGCTTCGGCCTACGGCACCAGCGACCTCGACAGGAAGGTCGAGCGCCGTTTCGCCGAAATCTTCGAACGCGATGTGGCCGTTTTCTTTGTCGCGACCGGCACTGCGGCAAATTCGCTGGCCATGACCTCGGTGTCGCGGACAGGCGCCATCGCCTTCTGCCATCGGGACGCACATATGATTGCCGACGAGTGCGGAGCTCCCGAATATCTTTCGGGCGGCACAGTGCGGATGCTGCCGGTCGACGGCGCGGTCGGTCGCATCGAACTCGGCGCGCTGCGGCAGTCCGTCGAGCGCTTCAGCCCCGAATCCGTGCATGCCGGGCGGCCGACCGCGATGTCGATCACGCAGTCGACCGAGGTCGGGACGGTCTACAGCCTCCACGATATCGCCGCGATCGGCGATTTCTGCCGCCAAAAATCGCTGACGCTGCACATGGATGGCGCGCGCTTCGCCAACGCGCTGGTCGCGCTCGACACGACGCCTGCCGAGATGACCTGGAAGCGCGGCGTCGACATCGTGTCGTTCGGCGGCACCAAGAACGGCTGCTGGTGCGCCGAGGCCGTCGTCCTGTTCGATCTCGGCCGGGCCAAGGAATTCGCCTTCGCGCGCAAGCGGGCCGCACAGCTTTTCTCGAAGTCGCGCTTCATAGCCGCGCAGTTCGACGCCTATTTCGAGGACGGGCTCTGGCTCGACTCCGCCCGGCACGCCAACGCCATGTCGACAAGGCTGGCGAGAGCCTTCGGCGCTTCCAACCGCGCAAGGCTCGCCTGGGAGCCGGAAGCGAACGAGGTATTCGCCGTCATGGCGCGCGCCGACCAGGCGCGACTGACGGAGGCCGGAGCGCGCTTCTACGAATGGCCGGCGATCGGCTTCAGCGGTGAAATGGGTCCCGACGACAGGCTCTTCCGTTTCGTGACCAGTTTCGCGACGACTACCGAAGACGTCGATCGCTTCGCCGAGTTGTTGGGCTGATCACAAACGGAAAGGGCGGCGCCGAAGCGCCGCCCCTGTTCTCGATGAATGAAAATCGCCTCAGGCGGCTTTCTTGGTCTCGAGCTGGGTCGGAGCCTTGGCCGCGGCCGAAATGTCGATCTTGCGCGGCTTCATCTCCTCGGGAATGGTCCGCTTAAGGTCGATGTGAAGCAGGCCGTTCTTCAGCGTGGCGCCCTCCACGTTGACGTGGTCAGCGAGCTGGAAGCGACGCTCGAAGGCACGCGCGGCGATGCCGCGATAGAGCACCTCGGCGCTGTCCTTGCCGGTCTCGTCCGAACGCTCGCCCTTCACGGTCAGCACGTTCCGGTGGGCCTCGATCGAAATCTCGTCTTCCGAGAAGCCCGCCACCGCCATGGAGATGCGGTAGGCATCGTCACCGGTGCGCGTGATGTTGTAGGGCGGGTAGGTGGTCTGGCCGTTTTCCGGCTGGCCGAGGGTGTCGAGCATCGAAAAGAGGCGGTCGAAGCCGACGGTCGAACGATAGAGCGGCGAAAAGTCGAAGTGACGCATGGTTCTGTTCTCCATTGAGCAACATGGCGCTTGACCTGCTGCGAAAGCCCGGTCCCGGCGCTTTCGGCTAAGGTCAGCGGTCCCGTTATGGCGACCGCAAAACACATTTGGGTGCCGGATTTCGGCATTTCAAGATTTCTTTTCGCGAAGTCGGCCGGGTTTCATGAACGCCGGATGAACGAACGCTTCGGATGCGGTTCAGCGTGCTTTGGCTATTTTCCAGGCAACGGGATCGGCTTGCCGAAACCGCGAAGGCCGGCCGGATGCAACGTCCCTTCCACCCGGACCGGCTGGAGGCCGGAGGCGACCGCAATGGCGCCTCCGGCCTCACGCCAGCCCGTCGCCAGCCCGGCTCCCTTTGCCATCCGCCGCCTTTCGGTCTATCACCGCGCCACGCACGCGGGAGACGCGCCGCTATTCGCCGATGACGGACATCCTCCACCCGACGCCCGCCAATCCGTGCCCCGACCACGGCGTGGCAGGCTACATCACGACGCGTGACGGCAAGCGGCTGCGCTACGCACGTTTTGCCGCCTCCGGTCGGCCGCTGAAGGGCACGGTGATCGTGCTTCCCGGCCGCAACGAAAGCATCGAGAAGTATTTCGAGACCATTGCCGACCTGTCGCGCCGCGGCCTCGGCTCAGCCATCTTCGACTGGCGCGGCCAAGGCGGCTCGGACCGGCTGATGCGCGATCCGCTGCGCGGCCACATCGGCGACTTCCACATCTATGCGCGCGACCTCGAGCAATTCTTCGAGGAAATCGTGCTGCCCGACTGCCGCGGGCCGTACTACATCCTCGGCCACTCCACCGGCTCGCTGATCGCATTGCTGGCGGCGCCGCACATGCTCAACCGCGTGCGCCGCATGGTGTTGGTCGCGCCGCTGCTCAACCTGCACGGCCTGCCGCTGTCGACCGGGTCGGTGGCCAAGCTCGCCTCAACGCTGTATTGGGTCGGCTTCGGGCGCAGCTACATGGGCAGCGGCAAGCGCGGCCTGGCGCAGCCCTTCACCGGCAACAAGGTGACCTCCGACCTCTTCCGCTACCAGCGCAACACCGGCATCTACGAGGCGAACCCGGGACTGGCGATCGGCGGCCCGACCGTCGCATGGGTACGCGCGATGCTCGCCGCCGTTCGCGAGGTGCACCAGCCGGCCTTCAAGGCGCGCGTCCAGATACCGATCCTGTTCGTGGCGGCGGGCGCCGACACCATCGTGTCGACCCCGGCGATCGAGGATTATGCGCGCACGCTGCGCTCCGGCTCGCTGATCACCATCGACGGCTCGCGCCACGAGATCCTGCAGGAGCGCAACCTCTTTCGCGAGCAGTTTTTCGCGGCCTTCGACGCCTTCGTTCCGGGCACGGACGAAGGCGCCGGTTAATTCAGCGGTGTAAAAATTCCATCGCTGCGTTGTGCAGTTCGGCCGTCGCGGCGGCGATGATTTCGCCGCCGGCTTCCGCCGGGCCGCCAGTCCAATTGGTCACCCTGCCTCCGGCGCGCTCGATGATCGGGATCAAAGCCACGATGTCGTAGTTCTGCAGCCCGACCTCGACGACGAGGTCGACATGGCCGGCGGCCAGCATGCAATAGGCGTAGCAGTCGGTGCCGTACCGCGACAGCCGCACCGCATCCTCCAGACGGTCGAAGGCGGCGCGCTTGCCGTCTGTGAAAAGCGCCGGCGTCGTGGTGCAGAGCGTCGCATCCGCCAGCTCTCGTGTCGGCCGCGTTGCCAGCGCCCTCGTCCCGCGCGGCCCCTCGTAGAAGGCGCCGGCTTCGGTGGCGAAGAACAGCTCGCCGATGAACGGCTGCGCCATCATGCCGGCCACCGCGTCGCCGTCGACGGTGAGCCCGACCAGCGTCCCCCACAAAGGCACGCCCGAGATGAAGGAGCGCGTGCCGTCGATCGGGTCGACCACCCAGACATGGCGGCTGTCGGCGTTCTCGGCGCCGAATTCCTCGCCCAGTATGCCATGACCGGGGTACGCGGCGTTGATCACCGCGCGGATGGCCTTTTCAGCCTGGCGGTCGGCTTCGGTGACCGGATCGAAGCCGGCGGAGAGCTTGTTGGTGACCGCGCCCCGGTCGCGGAACCGTGGCAGCGTTTCCGCCGCCGCCGCCTCGGCCAGCCGGCGCATGAAGCCCGCGTCGATCATCCGCAAAGCCCCTTGTCGCAAAAATCTGTTGTGGAACGGCAACAGTCTGTGAATTCACACATCATTCTTAATTATCAATCTTTCGTTCAAGCTTGACATTTGTGCATCGCACAATAGGCTGATCCTCGGACAGGTTGTCCTGTCCATGCCCTCCTTGGGCGTTTCCTCCCTAGACTTCGACCGCGTCGTGCGAACGATGCGGTCATTTTTTTGGACCGTTCGCGCCGACTGCCTCGCCCCGCCCGGACCGTCATTCGGCCGCGATCGGCAGCCCGAGGAAATAGTGCTCCGGGATCGCGGTGAGCCGCGCCATGAACCGCCCGAGATCCGCGGCCAGCGCCTCGAAGCCGGCCGACCTCTGCAGCGTCCGCTCATTCATGTAGAGGCCGCGATTGACCTCGATCTGCAACGCATGCAGCCCGCGGGCGGGCCGCCCGTAGTGCTCGGTGATGAAGCCGCCGGCATAGGGCTTGTTGTGCGCGACCGTGTAGCCCATTTCGGTGAGCAGCTGGATCGCGTGCTCGGTCAAGGCGGGCGCGGTCGATGCGCCGAAACGGTCGCCGACAATGAAGTCCGGGCGGATGCCGGTTTCGCCGACGCGGATGCTCGCCGGCATCGAATGGCAGTCGATCAGCACCGCGAAGCCAAATCGCGCATGCGTGCGCGTCAGCAGCCGCTTCAGCGTCTCATGGTAGGGCCTGTAGACGGTCTCGATGCGCCCGACGGCTTCCGCGAGAGGCAACCGACCCGGGTAGATGTCCAGTCCCTCGCCCACCAGCTTCGGCACCGTGCCCAACCCGCCCGCCACCCGCGCCGAGCGCATGTTGGCGAAGGCCGGCAGTGGCTCGGAAAACATGCGCGGGTCCAGTTCCCACGGCTCGCGGTTCACGTCGAGGTAGGCACGCGGAAAGTTCGCGACGAGCATCGGCGCGCCCAGCGCCGTGGCTCCCGCGAAAAGCTCGTCCACATAGCAGTCCTCCGAGCGGCGCACCGACTCCGCATCGAGCTTGGTCATCGCCATAAAACGGTCGGGATAGTGGCGACCGCTGTGCGGCGAGTTGAAGACAAAGGGAACGCGCTGCTCGGCCGCCACCCGCACGCTGTAGGGGGCGACTGTTGCAAAATCCCTGTCGGCAGACATCAGGAAATTCCGGCGCGCGCTGGTGAGAACGGCATGGCCGCACCGTGCCACCCGCCGCGCCTCCTGTCCAGCCTGCCGCGCGGGCATGGGGGGTTCCGGAGGCGCGCCTATGCGTCTCTGTTCACTTGATATTTACCCTCCGCCGTTCATATAGATCATGGTTAACGCGTCGGCCGCGGGGATGGCGCGGACTGTGATTCGAACGGGACGCGGATGACACGGATTCTCCTGGCGGAAGACGACGACGATATGCGCCGGTTTCTGGTCAAGGCGCTGGAGCGCGCTGGCTACGACGTGGCCGATTTCGACAATGGCGCCAGCGCCTATGAGCGACTGCGCGAGGAACCGTTTTCACTCCTTCTGACCGACATCGTGATGCCCGAGATGGACGGCATCGAATTGGCGCGGCGCGCGACCGAGATCGACCCCGACCTCAAGGTGATGTTCATCACCGGCTTCGCGGCCGTCGCGCTGAACCCGGACTCCAAGGCGCCCAGGGACGCCAAGGTACTGTCGAAACCGTTCCATCTGCGCGACCTCGTCAACGAGGTCGAGAAGATGCTTCAGGCCGCGTGAACTTGAACCTGCGGCTTCGGCGAGCGTTGGCAGCAACATCTTCACATCGCCACTGAGCGCTGATACCCGGGGCCGCTGGCGGAAATCCCCGCTCATCTGTGACAAGGCGATACGCAGAACCGGCGCTACTGCATAGACCCAAAGCGCCCTCAATGTGGGGCTTGGCGGCGCCATGCGACGGGGCTCGCGGCAGCACGTCCGCGTTGCGGGGTACGCTGGAATCCCGCGCAAAACCGGGTATCTTTCCGCCCTTGCTTCCCGTGGCGATCTGTGGTGTATGCGCGGCTCGGATGGGCGTGTAGCTCAGCGGGAGAGCACTACGTTGACATCGTAGGGGTCACAGGTTCAATCCCTGTCACGCCCACCATCCAAATCAATGACTTAAGCGGTTTTTGCGTATTGGTCTGCGGTTCAACAAACCTCAGCGAGGCTGTGACCCGAGATTCGCCGGTGTCCGAGGGATATCGGGCACCGCCCGCAGGGACCCGCTGGCGATCAGAGCAAAAGCTGCGAGGCCCGCCAACGCTATCGCAGCCAGCCCCCAGAGCGAGACTGGCGCCGACGTGTAGGCCATCATGAAGGCCAGAGCGAACGGGGCGAAGGATGAGGTGAATTGGCGGGCGGCGCTGATCCAGCCGAGGCGGGCGCCGTAGCCGGCCGTGCCGAAGAGTTCGAGGGGCAAGGTGCCGCTCACGATGCTGGTGAGGCCGGATCCCAGCCCGAACAGGATGGCGAAGGCAGCGACCCCGGGTACCCAGGGCGCCGTTGTCGCCAGAACGGCGAGCCCACCGGCTAGCAGTGACGAGGCGACGACTGCCAGAACCGTTTGGCGGAGCCCGCCGCCGAACACCTTGTTGACGAGGCGGCTTGCAACCTGTGAAGGCCCGAACAGCGTCGAGACCATGACCCCGGCCCCGCCCAGGCCGACCGCGGCAATGAGCGGGACCATGTGGATGAGCACGGCCGACAGCACGAAACCTTCCAGGGCGAAGCCCGCCAGCATCAGCGCATAGATCAGGCGCAGCCGTGCCGGGTCCGTCCCGGCCGGTCGGCTCGCTTCGGCTGCGACGGCGGCGCGTGCCCGGCTATGCGGATGCCGCCGCCTGGACAGCACCATCAGCCACGCATGCAGCGGCAGGCAGACTAGAAGGTTCAGCGCAGCGAACAGCAGATAGGTTTCCCGCCAGGTCAGATGCTCGTTCAGGAGCGAGGTGAACGGCCAGAACAGGGTCGACGCGAAGCCGGCGATCAGCGTCAGGTTGGTGATGCTGCGCTGGGCGGCAACCGGCCCGATCTGCACGATCGCCACGAAGGCGGTGGCGTAGAGCACGAAGCAGGAAGCGACCTCCATCGCGACCAGGGACACCATGAAGCTTATGCGATCCGGCGACAGCGCGCAGGCCGCTAGCGCCGCCGCCGCCGCTACCGACCCCGCTGTCATCAGCCGCCCGGCGCCAAGGCGATCGGCCAGCCGGCCTGCGGTCGGTGCAAGCAGGCTCCCGATGACGAGGGCGGCCGACAGCGCGCCGAACACCCATTGCTCGGACAGGCCGAAATCCGTCGCCATGCCGGGCGCGAGGATCGAGAAGCTGTAGTAGAGCGTCCCGTAGCCGATGATCTGGGTCAAGCCGAGCGCCCAGATCGCCAGGGCCGGTGCCGGCTGCTCAGGCGAGTGCATGCACGCCCGCCCGATCGGCGGGCACTTTCGCGCTTCCGCAGCCGCAGCCGGACTTTCCCTCGACCTTGGCGACGGCATCCTTGACGCAGCATGCGTCGGTGTCCGCCGGGGCAGGCCCGCCACAACATCCGCTGCCGGTCTCGGTCGTCGCGACCGGGTCGGCGCTGCAAACGCCGGTTTCGGGCAGGACGAGGCGAACGTCGCGTGCGGCCTCGCGGTCGCCGGCGAGTTCTGCCACCACCGAGCGCACCTGTTCGTAGCCCGTCGCCATCAGGAAGGTCGGCGCACGCCCGTACGACTTCGAGCCGACTATGAAGAAGCCGGGCTCGGGATGCGCAAGTTCGGCAAAGCCGTGAGGCGGCACGGTCCCGCAGGAATGAAAATTCGGGTCGATCAGCGGCGCCAGCGCCGGCGGCGCCTCCACCACGGGGTCCAGCGCCACACGCAGTTCGCCAAGGAACGACAGGTCCGGTCGGAAGCCCGTGGCCACCACGATCCGGTCGACCTCGAGCCGGTAGGGCCGGCCCGCCAGGGTGGCTTCCACGAGAACGCTGTCCCTCAATGAGGAGAGGCGATCGACCGCGAAAGGTGCAAGCATGTTCAGTCGCCCATCCTCCATGGCCCGCTTCGCCGCCAGCCCGAGGGCGCCGCGTTCCGGCAGTTGGTCGTTCAGTCCGCCGCCGAGCAGCCTCTGCAGGTTGCCGTGGCGTAGTGCCCAGAATATCTCGGTGGTCCTGTCAGACTCCTGCAGTTCCATCAGCGCCAGCGCGACATTGATGGCCGAGTGGCCGCCGCCGATCACCAGGACACGCTTGCCGGCATAGGCCGCCTTTTGCGTGCCCGTCACGTCGGGGATTCCGTAGACGATACGATCCGACGCCTCCCGCTCGCCCGGCACCGGCAACCCGTCGAGACCGATCGGGTTCGGCCTGGACCACGTCCCGGAGGCATCGATGACGGCGCGGGTGAGCACTCTATGGGTGCCAGTTCCGTCAGTGTAGTGGACGACGAAGGGCGCCGTCTCCCGCCCCTCATTGGCGAGCTTGTCGTGCCCCAGCCGTGTGATGGCGCTGACGGTGGCGCCGAGGCAGATGCCGGGCGCGACCGCGGGATGGGCTGCCAGCGGGGCAAGGTAGTCGCGCACGATCTCGCCGCCGGTGGGCAACAAATCCTGGTTAGGCGCCTGCCAGCCCGATCTTTCGAGCAGGACTCGGGCAGCAGCGTCGATATTGTAGCGCCACGGCGAGAAGACGCGCACATGCCCCCATTCAAGAAGGGCGGCGCCGACGCTGGAGCCCTTCTCCAGCACCAGCGGGCGCAGTCCATGGTTGACAAGGTGTGCGGCGGCGGCAAGCCCGACCGGGCCAGCACCCATGATCGCGACGGGGAGGTCCGGAGTGACTGCGACGTTCATTGCTTCGATCCTTCCGGCATATTCGAATTTATCGGCAAAAAAAGAGGCTACGAGGCGCGGCACATGGCCGGCACCGGCGAGGCTTCCGCCATGCAGCCCGCGTCTGCGCAGCACTCGTCGGCCAGATACCCGATCAAGGATTGCATCGCCGGGTAGTGGGCGCGGCAGATCAGTGTTGTGGCCTGCCGCTCCTGTGTGACCAACCCGGTATCCACCAGCCGCTTGCAGTGATGCGACAGGGTCGACGCCGGAATGTCCAGCTGCTCCTGGATGCGGCCCACGGGGAGCCCCGCATCCCCCGCGCGCACCAGAATGCGATAGATGTTCAACCGGGTCGGGTTCCCGAGGGCCTCCATCTGGGCTGCTGCTTTTTCGAGTTTCATGGAAGTAAGCTGCCGTATGCTGCGCCCACTGTCAAGCCTATTTCGAAAAAAGTCGAAAATGGCTAGCGGACGCGCCGGCCTTCCGCGTCGATCACCACCTCGCCGTCGTCCTTGGTGAAGGGACCGATGTCGGGGTTCGGCAAAATGTCGAGCACGGCTTCAGAAGGGCGGCACAGCTTGACGCCCAGCGGCGTGACGACGATCGGCCTGTTGATCAGGATCGGATGAGCCAGCATGAAGTCGACAATCTCGTCGTCGCTCCACTTCGGGTCGCCGAGGCCGAGTTCGCGAAAAGGCGTGCCCTTCTCGCGCAGCAGTTCACGCGGCGTGATGCCCATCGCTGCGATGAGTTCGAGCAGCTTCTCACGAGAGGGCGGGTTCCTGAGGTACTCGATCACCTGCGGCTCCTCGCCGGACTGGCGAATCATGGCCAGCGTGTTGCGGGAGGTCCCGCAGTCGGGATTATGGTAGATCGTGATGGTCATTCGGCAGGCTCGCTTCAAGAACGGTCTTTGCTTCGGCGAGCAGCCAGCCGGCCAGCGCCAGTGCGATCAGGGCACCCAGGAGTTCAGCGGCAATGAAGCCCGGCAGATCGGTCGGCCGGATGCCAGCGAAGGTGTTGGTGAAGGCGCGCGCGATGGCCACAGCGGGGTTCGCGAACGAGGTCGAGGCCGTGAACCAGTAGGCGGCGGTGATGTAAAGCCCGACCAACCACGGAATGGCGTCGGGGCGGAACCGCAGCCCGGCAATGATGGTGAAGACCAGCCCGAAGGCCGCAACCCCCTCGGCCAGCCATTGCGCGGAGCCACTGCGCACAGTGGCAGAAACCTGGAACACCGGCAGCTCGAACATGGCGTGGGCCAGCCAAGTGCCGGCAAGCCCGCCCGCAACCTGCACGACCGCGTAGGCCAGGCCAGCACCGATCGTGATCTCGCGGCGCAGCGCGAAGATGAGCGTTACGGCCGGGTTGAAGTGGGCGCCCGAAATCGGGCCGAGCACCGTGATCAGCACGACCAGGATAGCCCCGGTCGGCAGCGTATTGCCGAGCAGCGAGACGGCGACGTCATCAGAAAGCCGGTCGGCCATGATGCCGGAACCGACTACCGTCGCGACGAGGATGGCCGTACCCAGCGCCTCTGCCGCCAGCCGGCGACGCAGCTCGAAACCCACCTCAACCGGCCTTGGGCAGGTTACGGCCGATCTCGTCCAGCCGGCGCTGCAGGGCAAGCTTGTCGAGGCTCGCCAGCGGCAGGCTGGTGAAGATCGAGATGCGGTTGTTGAGCATGCGGTAGGTGTCGGCAAAAGCCAGGTGCTTTTCGGCGTCCGTACCCGCGACCGCGGCCGGATCGGGCAGTCCCCAGTGCGCCGTCATGGGCTGACCCGGCCACACCGGACAGGCTTCCGCTGCCGCGTCGTCGCAGAGGGTGAAGACGAAGTCCAGCTTGGGCGCGCCGGGCGCAGCGAACTCTGCCCAGTCTTTGGATCGAGCGAAGCCTGTGTCGTGGTTGAGGGTCTTCAGCAGCTGAAGCGCATAAGGGTGCACCTGACCCTTCGGATGCGAACCTGCCGAGTAGGCAACGAACCTGCCGGCGCCGACCCGATTGAGAATGGCCTCGGCCAGGATCGACCGGGCGGAGTTGCCGGTGCACAGGAAGAGGACATTGAAGATGTGCTCGGTCACGAAAGGGGTCTCCCTAGCAGTTGCAGGTAACGGCGGCGATGACGGGGCGGCAGAGTTCGGGCGAACCGTTGCAGCAGTCCTCCATCAGGTAGGCCAACAGGTCGCGGAAGCCGGTCATGTCGGCGGCGTAGCGGATAGTGCGTCCATCGCGCTCGGCCTTCACCAGCCCCGCATGCGAGAGCACCTTGAGATGCGCCGAGACTGTGTTCTGCAAGGCGTCGAGCCGGACGGCTATCTCCCCGGCGGCGATCCCGTCGGGGCCGGCCACGATGAGCAGTCGGAAAATGTCGAGGCGCGTTTCCTGACCGAGCGCGGCCAGCGCGACCAATGCTGCTCTCTTATCCATAAATCCACCAATCCGGATATGACGGTGGTATACGGCAAGCTTCGTGACAGACTTATGACCGTCGAACGGTCAGTGCGGCTCAAAAGGAAAAGGGTTCAAACACGACCGGCAATCCGGCGCTTATCGACCCAACCTCCGGCGGCAGCAACGCGATGCCATCGGCTTCTGCCATGGCCATCAGGCTGGCAGATGAGCCCCGGCCAAGCATGGCCAGAACCGGCCGGCCAAGCTCATCACGCCGGTCGATACGGACAGGGACAAACTCGGTGCGCCCAAGGCGCTTCTCGTAGGCAAACCCCGAAACAGCGCCGAACCACGACGGCGCGACTTGCGCCAGCCCGGCAACGGTTCGGATCGCGGGCAAGGCGATCTGCTTGAACGTGACCAGAGTTGCGTTCGGGTTCCCAGGCAAGCCGAGAAAGGGCACCGTGCCCAACAAGCCGACTTTGACCTCTGACGCTCCCTTCATAGAAGTGAGCATTCTGCGGACAGCCAGCCAAAAAGTTGCCCGGCCGTACAGGGAGTGCTCTTGCGCCGACCCTGTCAGAAGCCTGCGACCGGGGCCTCAGGCCGTTTGTGCCGCCTGCCAGAGACTGGCCGCGCGCGCACCGCTGCGGCAGTAGCCGAAGACAGGTGCGGGCAAGGTCTCGAGCAGGCGAGCGAAGGCCTCGACGTCGGCGCGGGTCATCTGGCCGGGCATAATGGGCAGGTAGGCCGCCCTCAGGCCGGCAGCGGCAGCCGCCGTTTCGATATCGGCGAATCTGGGTTGCGTGGGCCCCCCTTCCCCATCGGGTCGCGCGCACACGATCGAGCGATAGCCGGCGCGCGCGATTGCCGGGAGATCGGCCGGGGACACTTGTTCCGAGACGGCGAAGTCTGCTGACATCTTCTTTGCATTCATGGGATGGTCCTCAATCGGGGGTCAGGGGATGTTCAGAGCACCGTGACAAAGCGATTGCCGCTTTCTCCAGTCGCGGGAATGGCCCGCCTTCAAGTTTGCGCCGAGGCGACCAAATGGTTGAGTCGGGGCAACGCCGGCGTTCGATCACGCGCTTCGCGCTTCTCCGCGATCTCGTTCTTGGAGACGGCATCCTGACGCGAGCACGCGCTCGAATCATCGGACAAGAATCCGCTTCAGGTTGTGGCTCCATCGCCAATCCGCTGCACAGCGGGCACTTGTTGCCGCCTGTCATCGGTCCGCAGCACCCTGTAGATCGCAGGGATGACCAGCACCGTAAGCAGGGTCGAGGACGCCAGTCCGAACAGCAGCGAGATCGCCAGGCCCTGGAAGATCGGATCGGTCAGGATCACCGCGGCGCCGATCATCGCAGCGAGCGCGGTGAGCAGGATCGGCTTGAAGCGGATCGAGCCGGCCTCGATCAGGATTTCAGTCAGCGATCGCTCGCCGCGCTGCGTGTGGCGGATGAAATCGACCAGCAGGATCGAGTTGCGCACGATGATGCCCGCGAGCGCAATGAAGCCGATCATCGACGTCGCCGAGAACGGCGCGGCGAACAGCCAGTGGCCGCCAAGAATGCCGATGAAGGTGAGCGGGATCGGCGTCAGGATGACCAGCGGCACCTTGAAGGAGCCGAACTGCGCCACGACCAGGATGTAGATTCCGAGCATCGCCACCATGAACGCGCCGCCCATGTCGCGGAAGGTCACCCAGGTCACCTCCCACTCGCCGTCCCAGAGCAGCGTCGGATGGCTCTCGTCGTCCGGCTGGCCGTGCAGCGAGACCGTTGGCTTCGGCAGGCCCGTCCAGTCCTGTGCGTCGATGGCCTCCTGCACGGCGAGCATGCCGTAGAGCGGCGCCTCGAACGCGCCGGCGAGTTCGGCGGTGACCATCTCGGCCGCCCTTCCGTTGTGCCGGAAGATCGGCAGCGAGGCGCGTTCCTCGGTCACCCGCACGACATCGCCGAGTTCCACCACGCCGCGGTCGCCGGGCAGCACGTTGGCGGGGATCGGCGTCGTCAGGAAGCGTTCGTCGATGCGGCGCTCGCCCTTCGGCAGTTCGATACGGATCGGGATCGGCTGGCGGCCCTCGCCGCGATGCGAGTATCCGACCGTCTTGCCGCCGCCGAGAATGGCGAGCGTATCGAACACGTCGCTTTCCTCGACCCGGAAAAACTCGAGGTCGTCCGTGGAAATCGTGGTGCGCAGACGGCGCGCCGCGATGCCATATGAGTTGTCGACATCGACGATGAAAGGCACCGACCGGAACGCCGCTTCGACCTTTTCCGCCACCTTGCGCCGGGTCGCTGCGTCGGGGCCGTAAATCTCGGCGAGCAGGGTTGCCAGCACCGGCGGGCCGGGCGGCGGCTCGACCACCTTGAGGCTGGTACCCGCAGGCACCGCCACCGCCTTGATGCGCTCGCGGATGTCGAGGGCGAGGTCGTGGCTGGAGCGGCGGCGCTCCCCCTTCGGCAGCAGGTTGAGCGCGACGTCGCCCAGATGCGGCTCGGCGCGGTAATAGGAATGGCGCACCAGGCCGTTGAAGTTGAACGGCGCGGCCGTGCCGGCGTGCGTCTGGGCGGACACCACCTCATCCATCTCCAGCACCAGGCGGGCGATGTCTTGCAAGACCGCGTCGGTTGCCTCCACCGACGACCCTTCCGGCAGATCCACCACGACCGCGAGCTCGGACTTGTTGTCGAACGGCAGGAGCTTGACGGTCACGTCCTTGGTATAGAACAGCGCCAGCGAGCCGAGCGTCAGGGCACCGACCGCGAGGAGAAAGAACCAGCTCGCCGCCCTGGACGACAGGATCGGCCACGCCGCGGCGCGGTAGATGCGGCCGAGCATGCCGCCCTGCCCGGCGTGCCCGTCGTGGGCGGCCACCGGTGCCTTGCCGGCGATCTTCAGCATGAGCCAGGGCGTCACGGTCACGGCGACGAAGAAGGAAAAGATCATCGCCGCGGAGGCGTTGGCCGGAATCGGGCTCATGTAAGGGCCCATCATGCCCGACACGAACAGCATCGGCAGAAGGGCGGCCACCACCGTCAGCGTCGCCACGATCGTCGGGTTGCCGACCTCGGCGACGGCCTCGATGGCGGCCTGCTTGCGCGTTCTGCCGTCGCCCATGGCCCAGTGTCGGGCGATGTTCTCGATCACGACGATCGCGTCGTCGACCAGGATGCCGATCGAAAAGATCAGGGCGAACAGCGAGACGCGGTTCAGCGTATAGCCCATGATCCAGGACGCGAAGAGCGTAAGCAGGATCGTCACCGGGATAACCACCGCCACGACCGCGGCCTCGCGCCGACCGATCGCCAGCCAGACGAGCGCAATGATCGACACCGTGGCGAGCCCGAGGTGGTAGAGCAGCTCGTTGGCCTTCTCGTTGGCGGTTTCGCCGTAGTTCCGCGTCACCTCGACGGTGATGCCGGCCGGGATCAGCGTCCCCTCGAGCTGATGCACGCGGTGCAGGATCTGCTCGGCCACGACGACGGCGTTCGAGCCGGCCCGCTTGGCGACAGCGAGCGTGACGGCGGGCGCGCGCGCGACGCCACCGTCCGGTGCCCGCGCCACGGTTGCGACGAGCGCGTCCACGTCACCGCCGATGAAGTCGACATGTGCCACGTCCCGGACATAGACCGGGCGGCCGTCTCGCGTGGTGAGGAGAAGGTTGCCGATGTCGGTCGGTGCGTGCAGCGTTTCGCCCGCGATCAGCGTGACCTGCTCGCCCCGGCTGCGCATTCTTCCGGCAGGGAAGGCACGATTCGCGGCTTCGACCTTGCCGGCGAGCTGCTGCAGCGTCACGCCATAGAGCGCCAGCCGAGCCGGATCCGGCTCGACGCGGATCGCCTCCGGCGTCTCGCCGACGAGGTAGCTGAGCCCGACGTCGTCGATCTTGGAGATTTCGGTGCGCAGCTCGCGTGCCAGCCGGGTCAGGTCGTTTGCCGTTATGTCGCCGACTGCTTCCGGCGATGGAGACAGCGTCAGCGAAACGATCGCCACATCGTCGATCCCGCGTCCGACGATCTGCGGCTCGGGAATGCCCACCGGGATGCGGTCCAGATTGCCGCGGACCTTTTCGTGGACGCGCAGTACCGCCGCATCCGAGGACGTGCCGACGAGGAAGCGGGCCGTGACCAGCACGCCATCATCCTGGGTCTGCGAATAGACGTGCTCGACCCCGTTGATGCCCTTGACGATCGTTTCCAGCGGCTCGGCCACCAGCTTGACCGCATCCTCCGCCCGCAACCCGTCGGCACGGACGCGGATGTCGACCATCGGCACCGAAATCTGCGGCTCCTCCTCGCGCGGCAGCGACAGCAGGGCCAGAAGGCCGAATGCGAAGGCCGCGATCAGGAACAGCGGCGTCAGCGGCGACGTGATGGACGCGCGCGTCAGCGCGCCGGCAATGCCGAGCCTGGGCGCTGCGTTGTTCACGGCACGACGACCTTTTCGCCGGCTGCCAGCCCCGTGAGCACCTCGATCATCGGCTTGCCATCGATCGAAATCGGGTCTCCCAGCACGATCGCGCGTTCGAAAGACTCTTCGCCGGAACTCACGGTCACGAAGTCGAGACCGGAGCGGGTGGTGACGGCCGCCCTTGGCACCAGCAGCGCTTCGCGTTCTCCGATCGGCACCTCGACCAGGACTCGCTGGTCGACGAAGTTGCTGTCGAGACCGTCGACCTCCACGTCAGCGATGACACGGCCGTTCTCGATCTGCGGGTAGATCTTGGCCAGTCGCCCGCCCGTTTCGACGCCACTTCGCGTGATGCGGATCTCTGCGTCCTGCCGCAGGCTGCCGGCGTGACGCTCCGGAATTGCGAGGCGCAGGAAGAAGCCGCCGCCGCCGATGGTCGCCACCGGCTCGCCCGCCAGGATCACCGCCCCCTTCGTCACCGGCACGGTCAGCACGCGACCCTTGGCGGGTGCCAGCACCTCGCCCTCCGCGCCCTGCTGGACGACCACCGAGCGCTGCGCCTGCGTCGCCGCGATCTGGTTGCGGGCGACATCGACGTCGGTACGCAACTGATCGAGTCGCTGCGTGGTGATGACGCCCTTGTCGACGAGGGACTGGCCCCGCGCGAGTTCCGATTCGGCCCGCGAGAGCTGGGCTTCCAGCGCGCGTTCGTTGGCCTCGAGCGCCGCTACCTGGAAGGCGATCTTGTCGTCGCGGACGACGGCAATGCGCTGGCCGGCCTCGACGCTATCCCCCTCTGCGACCACGAGTTCAATGACGGTCCCGCCGATGCGGGCGCGCGCGGGCACCAGGTCGCGCGCCTCGACGCGGCCATAGACCGGCTTCCATTCGGTGATGGTCCTCGGCGCAAGGTCGATGGTTCCGGCAACGGCCGGGGAACCGATCGCGACGAGGACGGCAAGCAAGGCGGCACGCATGCGGGCGTTCCCCGGAATGATCAGAACGCGGTACCCTGCTTCACCCCTAGCGCCTTGAACACCATGGCGGCGGGGCAGAAGCCGGTGATCGAGGACTGCAGCAGGTTGGCGCCGACGAACACGGTCAGCCAGACGAACAGCGGCGATACCCACACGGTCAGAGCCACCGACAGCAGCACCATCACCCCGGCGAAGGTCAGGACGGAACGATCGAGGGTCATTTCACTGTCTCCATATGAATATGAACATATACAAATATATACTGACTGGAGACGCAAGGCGCAAGGGCTGCCTGGCGCATTTTCGCCCTTGCGCCGGCCGCCCTTCTCGGGGTCCGGCTATCCGGTGGTCACGCGTGTTTCCTTGAGCTTGCCGATGCCCATCGCCTGAAGCGCGAGGCGCTCGTAGAACGGCTCGGACTTGCCGGACCGGACCTTGTGCAGGAAGTACTTCTCGAAGCCGACCTTGGCGGCGTGAACCCATTTGCCGGATGAGGACCAGTTGACGTTGCGCGGCGGAATCTGCGGCTGTGCGACGAAAGCAATGCCGGAATCGCCGAAATCGGCAAGGCAGACCGCATTCCAAGTCGCTTCGACGTTCGGCTCTTTTCCTGCGATGAGCAGCGCGATGTTTTCCGTCGTTGCCGTGACCATCGACTCGATCATGAAGCCGGTCTTGGGCACGCCCACCGGGACCGGCGTCTTTCCCATCGGGGGGATTGCCACGCACACACCGATCGCGAAGACGTCGGGAAAGGCCGGATTTCGCTGGTGCTTGTCGACGAGGATGAAACCGCGTGGATTGGTGAGGCCCTCGATTCCGCGCACCGCCTCGACGCCGCGGAATGCCGGCAGCATCATGGCGAAGGCATGCGGCAGTTCGTGCTTTCGCACCACTCCGCCGTCTTCCCCGATCTCGGACACCGCGATGGTGTCGGGAGCAACCCCGTCGACGCGTGCGTTGCAAATCCACTTGATGTGATGCTGGCGCAGTTCGCTCTCGAGCAGGCCCTTGGTGTCGCCGACGCCATCGAGACCGAGATGGCCTATGTATGGCTCCGAGGTGACAAAGGTCATCGGCACCCTGTCGCGCACTTTCGCGTCGCGCAGGGCCTTGTCCAGGATGAAGGCGAATTCGTATGCCGGGCCGAAGCACGAGGCACCCTGTACCGCCCCGAGGACGACCGGGCCTGGATTCCCCACCAGCCTGTCGAAGGCTGATCTGGTCGATACCGCGTGGTCGACATGGCAGATGGAGTGAGTGTTTGCCGCCGGACCGAAGCCTTGGATCTCGTCGAAAGCGAGGTCGGGACCGGTGGCAATCACCAGGTAGTCGTAGCGAAGCTCTTTTCCGTTGGCCAGTTCGATCCGGTGCTCCGAGGGATGCACGCGCGTGGCACCCTCCGGGTGAAGGTCGATCCGTCGTCTGGCGAGAACCCGCTTCAGGTCGACCTCGATGGCGTCGCGCTCGCGCCATCCCACCGCCACCCACGGATTCGATGGAACGAACGAATAGCGGTCGCCCTTGCTGACGACACTGACCTTGTGCTCCTTGCCTAGCTTGTCACGAAGTTCGTAAGCCATGATGGTGCCGCCAAGGCCGGCACCGAGTACAACGACATGGGTCATGCTCACCTCCCGGATCAGACCGATGCAGACGCGCCCGATTATTGCATTCTGCGTGGAGCGCAGCGTCGTGTCATTGACGCAGATCATCCCGCGCGGGCATCTGCCGCTGGACAATATGCATGAATCTTCGTACATTTCTATATGAAAAGATAATCATATGCGAGAATTGATGCCCAACGATATGGAACCTGTGGCGAGGGAAGCATCGGAACTGCTTTCCGCCATGGCCAACGAGAAGCGACTGCTGATCCTGTGCTACCTGCTAAAGGGTGAGACAAGCGTCAACGTGCTCGCCGAGAAGGTCGGCATGAATCAGTCAGCCCTGTCGCAGCAGCTTTCGAAGCTGCGGGCGCTTAAACTCGTCGACACCCGGCGCGAGGCACAGCAGATTCACTACCGCCTGGCTTCAGATCCGGCTCGCCGTGTGCTTGAGACTCTGTACGGAATTTTCTGCGGCTGAAGCATATTGGGAACCCAAGCGGTCGCTCGGACGGCAGATGGGCTTGCGAATTGTCCCGCTTGTGGGAGCACGGTTCGGGTCAACCTTACTTTCTGTACGCGTCGTACTGAGGAACTCTCCAACGCTCGCTTCATTCTCTACGCAGGTCGTCGCCATGGCCTGAAGACGCGCACATGCCCCATTCGAGCAGGGCGGCGCCGACGCCGGCACCTTTCTCCAGCAGCATAGAGCGCAGTCCACACGTTGCGACGTGCGGGGCGGCGGCAAGTCCGATCGGGCCTGCGCCTATGATCAGGACGGGAAGTGCGGGAGTAGCTGCTGCATTCATTGCTTCGATCCTTCCCGCATATTCGAATTACTTGGCAAAATGAAGGGGCAAAAGCGCCCATTCAGTCCGTGCCATCTTGTTGGCCAGCGTAACCGCGACGAATTTCGCGGCGAAGATAGCCATATCCCTGTTTGCTGTTCCCATCGGGTGATCCGCTGGTGAGAGACCTCGCATCATTGGCGACCACGTCCGGTGCCTCGCGCAATTCGAGGTACAGGGGCACGAACGCGCATCAATGGCGGTGCTGCTGGTGCCGGTCCGGGTAGTGGAGATGCGAGTGGCGCATCGGTTCGTGGCGATGCCAGTGCGAATGCGGTTCGCTCACCGGCCCATCGTTCTGGTGCTGATGGTGTTCGTCGTGAGCATGGCTGTGCTCGTGCTCCAGTGCCTCGTGTTAGTGTTCGTGCTCGTGACCCGGTCCTGAAGCCGCCGGAGACTATTGGAGTGCCGAGATGCCCCTGTGACATGGGTGCCGGAGGGAGACCAAGGTGGCGGCCGGTGGGTGGAAGCAGAATGGCCGAGGGCCGACGCGATCATCGGCAACCCGCCCTTCCTTGGCGATCGCCTCTTCATCGGCAGGCTCGGCGAACAAGCGTCCGAGATAATCCGATCGATCTTTGTCGGCAGGCTGCCTCGAAGCTCCGTGGAGTTGACCCGGTTTCGTGGACACCGTTGAAGTCATTTTCTGGAGTGTCCCATGCCGCGTTTTCGAAGCGCTTACCCGCCGGAGTTCCGGCGTCCATTGGTCGAGTCGGTCCGATCCGGACGAACGCCTGAAGAACTGTCGCGCGAGTTCGAGCCGACCGCGCAATCGATAGCCACCTGGGGGAAGCAGGCCGAACGCGACGCCGGCAAGCGCACCGATGGCCCGACAACGGCCGAGCGCGAGGAACTGGTCCGTCTCCGCCGCGAGAACCACCGCCTGCGTCAGGAGCGCGATATCCTGGCAAAGGCGGCGGCGTGGTTTGCGTGAGAGAGCAAGGTGAACCCGAGCGGGTTTTCCGTTCATGAGCGCTCACCAGGCCATCTTCCCGATCCGGACCATGGCCCGCGTCTTCAAGGTCTCCGCGTCAGGCTACTACGCCTGGCGCGGCAGGCCGGCTTCGACACGGGTGACTGCCGACCTCGATCTGACCCGCAGGATCCGCACCATCCATGCTGCTTCGCGCGGGACCTACGGCGCGCCACGCGTCCACGCCGAGTTCAAGTCGGACGGCATCGCCATCGGCAAGAAGCGCATCGCCCGGCTGATGCAGGCCGCTCGTCTGGTCGGCGCCAGCCGGCGCAGAAGCATCACGACGACGAGGCGTGACCTCAAGCATCGACCCGCCACCGATCTCGTTCGCCGCAACTTTTTCGTCGAGAAGGCGAACGAGCTTTGGGTGGCCGACATCACCTTCCTGCCCACGTTCGCCGGGTTCCTGTTCCTGGCGGTCGTGATGGATGCCTAGTCACGCCGGATCGTCGGCTGGGCCTTCTCGGCCGATCTCAAGACGCGCGTCGCGCTTGACGCTCTCGATAGGGCGCTCGCCGCACGGAAACCGCAGAACGTCATCCACCACAGCGATAGTCAATGGGTTGCTGCCAGTTCCCGGGCGGCCTGACTCTCACAGCGATGGACCGTTTGGTAGGCTGGCGCCGCGAGGCACCCGGTGCGGCCTGACCCGCACTCCGATCGACCGATGT
>JAESFG010000237.1_pt1 | contig 134538 bp, 108 predicted proteins | sample 9269371 | NCBI WGS metagenome assembly JAESFG01 (sample SAMN14506227, study PRJNA617093) | algae metagenome | isolation source: Aetokthonos hydrillicola CCALA 1050 (B3-Florida) and co-occurring... | place: USA: South Carolina | collected 2013-01-01 | reverse complement strand
ATGTATTCGCGCTGCTGCCAAGCTGAAGTTTGTCGTACCCAGCGCCGCCATTAATGATCGTATCGGACTCACTGGTACCGCTAACGACAATCGTGTCGTTCCCATCTCCGCCGTAAACCGCATCCGCGCCGAAACCGCCTGTGATCGTATCATCGCCAGCGCCGCCATATAACTGATCATTGCCATCATTGCCTTCGATGGTATCCGCATTAACACTGCCGATAATGATGTCGTTGCCCGCCGCACCCCGCAGCCTGAGCTTACCTGTCACGGTTGCACCCGACGCATCATAGGTTCCGCCAGAGGTCGCTGCATTAATCTCGGAAGTCGCGTTTGCACCGCTAGTGTTGACGATAGCCGTAAACCCACTCAACTGTCCGCTGCCAAGCGTCACCGAGCTGCTACCCACAATATCCAGCTCTTCCACATTGGTGATCGTCGTGCCAGATGTATTCGCGCTGCTGCCAAGCTGAAGTTTGTCGTACCCAGCGCCGCCATTAATGATCGTATCGGACTCACTGGTACCGCTAACGACAATCGTGTCGTTCCCGTCTCCGCCATAAACCGCATCCGCGCCGAAACCGCCTGTAATCGTATCATCGCCAGCGCCGCCATATAACTGATCCACGCCGTTACCACCTGTGATTGTGTCATTACCCGACCGACCGTTAATATAATTGGTCTGATTGGTACCGACGATGACGTCATTTGCTGAACCGGCAATGGAGAGCTTATTACCCAGGTCATCTGTCAAAGTGACCGCGCTCGATTGTGCATAGGATGCAGAAATTGCGTCACCAACGCTCTTGAATACACTCTCATAGAGTCCAAGATCGTTTGCCAGCGAAAGTACCGATGGCGCGATTGCTTGCCAATACTGCGCGGCAGCCACTGCATCCGTCGGCGCCGCTTGTTGAATAGTGGCAATAGCCGTTGAAAAATCCGCAGACCCCGTGAGGCTGTCCGTATTCATACTGAACTGCACGGTGGAGAAAAGACCGCTTAACGGACCTTGAATAACAAGTCGTTCCGTCGCAGCAGACAGCAACTTGTTCCAATCATCTTCTAGTACCGTTCCTTGATGCCCGTTCGGATTTTGCGGCGTGCTGCCACCGTTATAGAGATTGACAAAATTTTCCCCGACAAATTTTTCAAGAACACCAAGGTGTTGCGCATCAACATAAGCGCCTCGGCTCGTCGGTGCCACACTGTCTACGCCTGCCCAACGGTAGAGGATGGCTTTGATTTGCGCGCTAAAGTCAGCCGCGCCAGACAGGCCATTGTTAGCAAACGTCTCCACCATCGTCAGTAATGTCGGATCGATGCTCATGGCAACGTGAAGATCGGGCAATGTGCCATAGCCACGCAAATTTGGAAGAACCGCGACAACCGGATTGAGCGTATAGCTTCCGGTGAAAGCTGAATCTAAACGGCTATTATCAAAAAAAGCCTCCGCGACTTGCGCTGTTGTGCCGTTCGAACGGGTAAAGGTTGCGACTGATCCAATCACGTTGCCATTTGCGGTCTGGTCCACCGTGGTTGCATTGAGATTGATCGACGTGATGTTCAACGCCGCCAACGTCTGCAACTCACCCGCCTGGGTGATACCGTCGCCGTTGCTATCCGTCCAAACTTTCAGGCTGGCGAATGCCGTATCCGCCGAGGTGATCTTGTTGTCGTGATTGCTGTCGATTGCTTGCAGTGCCGTGAAGCCATCCACCGCATCGCTGCCGAACAGCTCGGTGATGTTGTCGACAACACCGTTGCTGTTATTGTCTTTGACCAGCAAGCCTGTCGTCGCGCCGACCCATCCGGTATGTACCGCAAAACCACTATTGGCCAGATCAAAATGCGCGTTGGAATTGGCAAGCGATGTGAGCTGCACGCCTGTGCCACCCGCGCTCAAATCCAGTACAATCGGATCGGTCAAACTGCGGCCAAACACGCTGGCAATGGGTATTGTATAGGCTCCATGCGGCTGCGGAATAAGAAGGCTGAACGATTCCGTCAGCGAAAAGGACGTCACATTCCCGGCATAGGTCACCAGCAGCGTATTAAAGCGTGGCTCCATGCTTGCGAACTGACCTTCCAGCACCAGCCGCGGATTGCTCCAATCATCACCGGTAAAATATACATTCAGATTACCATTATAATCTCTGCGAAAAAGTAGCGTCGCCGGATCGTAGCCGTTCAGCATGATTGTGTCGGTCGATGCCGTATTGTCATCCGCCACCAGCGTCAACGGACGGTCAGGCTGTAGCCCCTCGATTATCAGCGTAGTATTACCTGTGCCAAAATCAACTACACGGTCATCGCTGCTATACACATGCAGCGTTTGATCTGCGCTCCCGGTTACAAACAGTTCATTTGCTTTGGGAAATTGCCATGCTCCTAAAGAAGGCCCCGTCCCACCCGTGAGGGGCAGATTGCTGAAAAAATCAATGCCGGATTCCGACAAAAGCGTTGCCAATACAGAATCGCAGTTTCCACCAAAGTCAGACCCCAACGGCCAATAGGGAACGTTTAGAGCATAAGCAGCATGGGCTGGGTCATACGTACCCATCGCCTCAGCATTAACAAGCAACTGCGTCCACAACGCATCCGCCGAAGATCCACTCGCGAGAAGCTTGGAATTGCGAGAAGAAAAGCTTTGCCCAGGAAGATATCTATCAAAAGGCGAGTCGTTTATTAATTTACCGATTTCCAAAGATATGGGTGAACTTAAGCCAACATGCTCTGGACCCCCGCGAATTATGAATTGATCAACTGTGGTGTTCTCATCGCCATCCATATCATAGACGATATAGCCATGCTGATATGGGTCTATGTTGAAGGCTGCTGCATAGGATGCGACCCATATCTTACTTGTCATGTTCACGCTCCTTTAAGTTTCCATTTTTGTTTTCTTGCTCTTTACGAACCTTCATAATGAGTTGTTTTTGCATTTCATCACTGTATGCCTTTTCAGGCTTTGTAATTATTTCTGGGTTGAAACCTGCTCCGAAGGGCGATTGTAGCGCTATAGCTTTATCCGATGAATCATATTTAAAACGAAGACCAAAGCCACCTTCACTATAAGCAAAGGTCGGGATGCCCTTGCTGATATACAATAACGGCGGTTTGAATGCGTACATTATTGTATTTCCGGATTTTACTATATCTGCGCCGCCACGTGAAACGAGTACGTTTTCAATGAACGTCCGATCAACGCCGGGATGAAACAGCTTGCTAAAAACACCGTCAAGTTCTTGCAGAGAATAATCCGTGAACTTGAACTGATAGGGGTCAAACTTCGGGTCGCTTGGATCGGTAACTTTGAACACATCAAAGGCGACACACCACAAAATGAGAGCAATCACGATTCCGTAAATCATCTTCCGGTCTCTCATGGGCTTCGTTTTTTCTTGTTCGTTATTCATCTTGGTCTGGCTCTGTATCAGCAGAGTATTTCGTTGTGATTGTTTGAACTACAACCAGACGAGACACTGGCAAGAATAATCGCCAAAGTCGACATCGAAAATAATGCGTCTTTGTCGCAGAGAATTAGTTGCGCGATGAAATGCGATTGTATTCGGTCACGACCGAAATGAAGTCGGCCATTGCTCATTCTGAATGGTTTTGAAATGAGACACTGCAACGCTCCACAGCAGACTGCGGGCGGTTGCAGGCGAATGCTGAAATCGAATCAGTCGACGCGACGCTGCGCCCACATTCACTTGCCCGATGTCGAGCGCATCGTCCGTGTCGGTGTTGGAAATCGTTCTTCGAAAAATGACTCCACAGCGACCCGCAGGGCGCGGCTCACCTTATAGAGACGGCTTGCTGCAATCCTGTTCGACCCGCTCTCGTATTTCTGAATTTGCTGGAAGGTCACGCCAATCGCTTCGCCAAGCTCGGCCAGGGATAGGCCTTGCTGCGTGCGGTGAAAGCGGATGTTGCGGCCGATCCGCTTGTCGATGGCGTCATTATCGCGCGGCATATGATCCACCTGCCGATCCACTGGCGATCACTATGCCGCCCCCAGCTCCATGCCAATATCGTCCGGCGAACGCCAGTTCTTCCGGCCCGCTTGCATCGGCATAGATTGCCGTGGTGCTGAGGCGCGCATGGCCGAGCCAGCGTTGCACAAGCGTGATGGGTACACTTGCCTGCAACGTGCCGACACCGAAGGCGTGGCGAAGACCACGCGGGCACGCCTGACTGCCGGTGATGCCGGATTGGTGCATCACTCGCTTGATGATGCGCCAGGCGGTCGAACGGCACCACGGCCAAAGACGTTGGTCAGCGCTTTCTGAATTTCGCTGCGCGCGCGCAATGCCGAAATGGCGATCGAGTTCGGTCAACAGTGTGGGCGGGATCGGCACCTCACGCACGCAGTGCTTGCGCCGCTTCAATGTTTGGATCGCGACGGTCCCGGATTCGAGCTGGAATGATGAAGGGGTAAGCGCAAGAATTTCACTGACGCGCGCACCGGTCCACGCAAGCGTCAGTGCGAAAAGCGCTTGATCGAATTTGAGCAACGTCATCGCGTCAAGTGCGCGCTGACGCTCGGCTTGGTTGAGGTATTTCCGGCTGCCGTTTGGCGCATAGAGGCTGGGTGCCCCATTCCTTCCAACTGGCCTCCAACTGACAGTTGTTATCCGCTCCCGCTCAACTCCTGCAACCGTATTGCTCATAGTGTTTCACGACAAAATTCTTTTCTTTTCAGTAACATACCAAGTATTCGACCCTAGAATAGGCCGTTTCTTGGGCGTAATCAAGGGTCAGAAGGGGCGATAACTGAGAGGATGCAACACTATGAGCAATAATGTTGCACTTTATACTTTTAGTTACATGATTTCAGAAGTATAGTAGCTTTCGACCTAAGTATTCGTGCTGCCTTGATTGGAACTGCACGCGCATCGAATGGGAGAAGATCATGGCTCTTACGCTTTCGACCAAAGCAAAAATCGCGGCAGTGACGATGACTGCACTCAGCGCGATCAGCGGTGCGTTCTCCGCGAACGCGCAGCAGGTGGCAGTTAACGGTACATCGACCGCATCCGCATGGCCTGCCACCGTAGCCGAATGTCACGCTATCAAAGATAGAGCCAAGATGGGACAGTGCATTGTAGAAGTTGGGACGGCAGTCAATCAACGCGCAACACAAGCCAGCAATAACGAAGGTCAATGCGCCGACCTTATCAAGGTCGGTATACAAACTGGCAAATATAAACCGGAAGCGTTGCGCGATATTTTGGCTGGAAGACCCGCACGTGACGTTGGTGCGTGCAATATACTTGCAAAGCTCCAGTCATAAGACCGACTTCAGCTACTCGTATCTATCTTGTTATTAGACGGGACCGGCAGCTCTACCGTTTGTGGCGACGGCCACCTTCTTCGGTTCTTCTTTCTTGGCTTCTTGCACTGGCTGACCCTTTGGTGGTTCAGCATCTGCCTTTACAATCGGTTTATCTTTGACTGGCTCATTGCTTGCTAGTGCGGCCAAACCGTCAAGATCATCAACCTTCACCCCATTTGTAGCTTCGGCCTTTCTTCGCTCTTCCGCAGCTTGAATTGCCTTCTCTGCAATTGGTTTAAATCGCTCGGCGGCCTCCCGGCCTGCCGGTGTAGTGCTAAGTGTCTTGTTAAGTTCCGCTAATCTTTCTCGCGCTTTCGGGTCATTGGAATCTACTAGGCCGTCCCATGTCGCAACCACGTCACGCGGCTTCCACCCGTTCTTAAGTGCATTTGTGTCAACCCCGCCATAAACAGAAGACACATCAGGCGCTTTGGCTGGGTCTTCTCTACGTGCGCGTTCCTCCTGATGCTTTCTATGTTCTTCGGCGCGGCGAGACATTTCATCTGCTTCGGCTTGTCGGCCTTGCTTCTGCAATTCGATCGCCTGATCCAACATTTCCTTATAGGCGATCGCTGGGTCACTATACTTCTTGCCAATGTTTGCAACCTTTGGCGCATATACATTGGTATCCAAGCCCAAACGATGACGGGTATCGTGCCCGACTTCTTTGGTTCTGCGCACCAGCGCTGCGCCGGTGAGTCCTTCATTATTGCCCAAGATATTAGCCACGCGGGTGGCCGTGAATTGACCTTGCGGCCCCGTGCCGTAATAGGCCTGGAAATGCACGCGGTACAATTGCGAGGTCATGCCCGACAATGTGCCATTGCTGTAGCTGAAATTGGAAACTGCTGCGCTTGAATAGGATGGGTTTTGATCCCAGCCACTGCCGCTCATATTGCCGTTGCGCAACCCACGAGCCGCAGCAACGATGGCATCGAAGCTGCCAAGGCTCGCGCCGAATTTGGCAATGGCATTGTAATAGGCGGCTTCATCAATGCCCTTCTCGGCGAGCTGTTGTTTGAACGTCGCTTGCGCGTCATTCGGCAATGCGGTATTGGCCGCGCCCAAAACGGCCTCCATGATGGATTCCGAATTCGTGGCCGAGCTGTGCTCCGCAGCGGCATGGATGCGCGCGAAGTCGGCAGAAGACAGCTCCGGCTTGCCCTTGGCACGTAAGATGGCGTTGATGGTACTGATGTGGAAATTGATAAGCTGTTCTTTGGCTTCGCGGGACGGCGCTGCGATCTCTTTTCCATCGGGCGCATGTGCGTCTGCTCGCATCGAAGCGCGCACATAGCCGGGCTGTCTTTGCCCAGGCCTCAATCGCTCCATGTAAAAGTTAAACGCCGCCATAATCAAAACGTCCTAAAAAAATTGCTTCTTCAATATTCAGTCTTCAATATTCAGCACAACTACAACAACATCAAAAATCACAATAACAATCGCAAAACCATTTACTCACGACAGCAAACCGTCCTCGATCATGAGGGAGGCTGCGAGCATAGCGGTCAATTCGGTCGTCGCCACGTTACCTGCGATGAAGTCCGCGTCACCGTGAAGATTGTCGTTGGCTGGCGCATCTTGCTCCGGCCCCGATCCGATGAAACAGTCCCCTTTGACGCGCATGATCGTCACACATTCAAAAATTAGTTCAACCTAATCCCAACCGCTCCACCTAACGTGCAGAGCCCTGACCAAATAATACTGGCCACTCAATCATGCTTCGGTTGGGTGATTATTTTCTTAATTTTGGCTTGTTTTTTAGCCTTTTCGGGCGTTTTCCTTGCGATCACGCAGGCGCACACCACGTTTCAACAAACTATCTTTTCGAAATGGCGAAAACTAACAAACTACTTTGTTGAATTACACGCTGCCATCGAATGAGCGGTTTCTTTGTTCAGCCCTCATCATTGGACGGCGAGGTCGGTGCATCCTTGGTATGCAGTCGCTCCTTAAGGGCCTTATTCCGTCGCGGCCTCAAAATCACTTCGCTCCTGTAGCGAGGATCGCGCAGCGAACGACTGAGAGCTTGCTGCGAAATACCAAACTTTTTTGCGATCTGCACTTTCGGAATTTTGTTGTCGATCAAGGCAAGGATCATTTGCATGTCACGGTCCGACAACTTTCGATTGCCACCAAATCTAACGCGGTTTGCTTTCTGCCCCGCTGCGATTAATGCGCCGCGTTCGCCATCGATGAACGTTTTCAAATCCACGAGATGACGCAGCATGCGCAACATCGCGGCTGCATCTGGATGCGTCGAGATAAACTTTTCTCTCAATGAGTGAAGCGTGATACCGCGCGCATGGAGCGCGGCAATCGTTTCGTTCAAGTCAGAAAAGGAATACGCCAGCCGCTCGAAGCCCCAAACAACAAGCGTGTCACCTTGCTTCATCTCGGCGAGTAGCGTTGCCAGCTCAGGCCGCTCTTTCGTTGCGTGAGGCGATTGCTCTTCCACCACCCGGTCGCAGTTCTCCATCGCGAGTGCGGCGATCTGCTTTATGGGACTCTCGTCCTTATTCGATATGCGTATGTAGCCAATTTTCATAAGGTCGATAATGCGGGTCGTTCTATAGAGGCTCCCATCATACGGCGATCAGCATCGGCTCTCAATACAAACAGTACGACATCCATTACCGATGAGATCATTCTACAATATTTCGGCCTTCGATGGAATCACCTTCTTGGCGTGGGCGTAGGCGTACTGCCACGCCCGCGATTACGCGAACGGCTTGGCTCCGGCGTTTTGCGTGTGGTGAGGGCGGCGGCGGCACACCGATAGGCCGCTCCAAGCTTGCGTGCTTCTTCACCATAAGCCACGCGGGCATGTGTCTCGCGCTCCTGCAATGCGCGAAGGGCGGCAGCTTCTTCCGCCTTAACAACTTCGCGCATTCCGCGCTGACTATGGGCGGGCAACATTTCGATGGCCGCCAGCTTGGCAGCAAACATCGTGATGATGGCTGATCGTTCTGCGCCGTAAGTGCTGAACCGGCGAGACCTGGCCTCATGCGTTGCGGGCAGCCGTGCGGGCCGCTGACGATGCCCGCCTATCGTTCCAGTTCGGGGCCGCTTTTTTGTTCGCGGTCCATCTCACCGCGAAGCTTGCTTGCATCTTGCGACATCTCTTGCCGCCTGCTGTTCGGCGTATCGCCAATCTGACGGTCACGCCATGACGTGCTGGCTTGCTGCTCCTGCGCTTTTCGTACCCACTCATTCGCCGCGCGTTGCTGCGCGACCATTCCGGCGCGATCGGTCCAATCCAATTCCGGCCCTTCGGCGGCCTGCGCGCGGCGCTGATTGCGTTCCTTGATTTCGTCGTTGGCTTCATGGCGGGTCTTGCCGCCATCGATGGCTGGATAGTCGATGACAATCGGCTTCAGCCCGCCATCGCCAATCCGCGCCACTTCACGCGGGGTGCTATCGGGCCGTTCGCCGCGCTCGGTGAGCTGGCGGGCGGCCTGTCCGACATGAATTTCCGGCTCGCGTTTGATCCCTTGCGCTTCCAGCGTTCGGCGGTCCACCCGGACCTCAAGGCCAGCCCGCTCGAGGGCGGCGTTGACCCGTTCCTCCCACGCAATGCGGATGCGCTCGGTGCTGCCCTTTTCGGACAGCTCCATGACCCGTTTGCCGGTCTCAAAATCGCGGTCCCGAAAGATGATGTGGCAATGGGGATTGTCGGCATCGCCGGGTCCGTCATGGATGCCCGCTACCCAGGAAGCCCGACCCTTGGTCAGGCCTTCCGCGAACTCGGTGACCAATTCCGCATTCTGGGCATGGGTTAATTCGCGGGGTAGGGCCACCATCACCTTGTCGATGACGCGGGCGTTTTTCCGGTCCTTATCCTCCTGACCGTCAAGCCACGCATACAGCTCATCCCGTTCGGTCGGCATCCGCCGCCCGAGCACCTGCGTGCAGGCCGCCTCACGGGTGATGTACCTTGCATTGGCGCTGGCGGTGCGAGGGGCGTGCGTCGTCCGCCCCACAGTGCTATGGTTCAGACTGAAGATCGCCACGGTGTCTCCCTTGCTAAGAGCTACTGGCGTCCGTTCCGGCTACGTTACCGCCTTTATGCGGTCTTGGCTGTACGGGTTTGGAACAAACCCATAAGTGCGCCCTCACAAATCTTAATCTTCCTTACTTTCTGCCTTCCGAATCTGCCGCATACCCCCGTACCTCCACCTCAACGCGGCTAATGGGTTACTGTGCACTGCATCAAAGATCACCCCATCCGGTTCACCTCCGCGACCTGGCCCTTTTCAGGTTCACAGCATCCCGCTCGCGCGAGGTCTAAACGGCGGTTCAGCCACCCCCGAACGATCCCGAATTCACGACCCTGCGGGCTAGAAAAACTAGACGGGGAATGACCTCGGTTAGGCCTCCGGCGGCAGCGGCAAGCGCCAGCCAAAATCCGGCCGGACGGCCCGCCGCTGCTGCCCTGCTTCTGGCTGTCCCGTTCCTTGCTGTGGGGGTGCCTTTTCGGCGGCGGGGCACCTCAGACCGCCGCGATTGGGCATGGCCCAAAAATCGGCCGCGCCTTCGGCGCGGACGACGAAAAGGCACCCAGCAAATGCCCTTCGGGCAGTAATGCAGGCCTAAACAGAATGGCGCAACTTGACCAACGGATGCCCCCTCCAGACCAATGTCTGCACTCAGCGGAAGCAGACGTGCGACCCCAAAAGGAGGAAGTCTGAGTTTGCCCCCGAACCGGAGATCGCTCGGTAACGACAACCACATCTCTCGGGTCACCAGGCGCCCTCCCGGAGTGGTATAGTCCCGTCGTTGGGGATGGCCTGGGTAGGACCGATGGGCGGTGCGAATTTCTGGGCGTGCGATTGGGGTCGTTGGCATGAGCGCATCCGGAGCGGATAAACGGGCCGACTCTCCAATGCCTGAGGCCCCCATTCGAAGCAACAGGACGGTATCTTCAAAGTGGCGGTTGTGGTTGGCGAACCTGGATGCGCTGATATCCGGTGTCTCTCCGCTCGTGTACTTACTCGTGTATATATCGCTAATTCCGATCTTTGCAGGGCTGTATTGCGCACTTCCTTCCAACAGCTTCTTTGCGCCGTATGCTCATTTAGAGTACGTCGGTCAATCCGATGCGTACGATGCGGGAGTTCTAATTCAAGGAGCAATCCGGCGAACAATGCGGGGGCGCTCCGTAACACTTGAAGATAGAGGCAAGAAATTCGATGTCCGGGAGGACATGGTCAGCGTGCAGCAGATGTCGGCACCTGACAGTGCACGAATTGCGTTTGACCTACTGATAGGACTATCGGACGAGAATGGTCTCGTGCAGGTGGAAATACCGCTTGGCATGCGAGCAACTTCACGAATATTGTTTGACAATAAAAACTTTCGCTTCCTGGAATTCGAAAATCGGGATCAACGAATATTTGACGATCGCCCCTTGATGCTTGCTGCCGTTCAACAGCTATTGAGACCGACGGGCGTCGCCGAAATCCTTGGACCGTCGATTGAGCTTTCTGATGAGCAAGAGAAACGATTGAACATGTTCTTTTACGGATTAGCAGGTGATCCCATTGCTGTGAGTGGGGCGTATGGCCGTATGCTCTATTTTAGTTCGATAGTGATTACGACGGTTGGATTTGGAGATATTGTGCCAATGAATTGGGTGGCGAGGACCATCGTTTGGATCGAAGCGGTGTTGGGTGTGCTCGTCGCCGGGTTATTCTTAAATGCTGCTGCACATCGAGCTGCTGCAAAAGCGCAACAACGCAATTAGCCGATCTCTCCCATAGATGTTGCCCGTTTGCGGAAGCTGATAGCAGGCGCTTGCGCGCCTGCCTGCTCAGCGGATTTGCTGATGCTGCTCATGCTGCACCGCCTTCGGAAGCGTCAGCATTTGCTTTGATGTCGCGGATGACAATTTCGGTCGTTTCCGAGACCGGGATGAGATTGAGCTTCACGCTCGAACCTTTGCCGTCCTTGTGCGACCATACAGCGCCGATTTCGACCCAGGTGCCTTTGTCTTCGCCGTTCTTCTTGATGACCGCGTAAACGCGCTGCGTCGGGCGGTTGGAGTTTGTTTTCTTTGTCATGGTCTTGTCCTTTCGGTTTTTGAGCCCGCCCCGTTGGCGGCCTCGATGCCCGTTCAAAGGCCGAGGCGAATAAGCGGGACTGTCAAAAGCGAGCCCCCTTTTTGGGCGGCTCCCCTGAAAGGGCGCGGAGCTGCACGGAGCGCAGCGAAGGAAGCGAGCGGCTTTGACTGACGCGCGCGTCTCGGTAGAACTGGGCATTATGAGAGGACGACTATGTGGTGGGATTCTTTGTCCCGAACGGACGCTGACAAACTGAACACCAACTCACTCCGGCGCAAAACGCGGAACGGTGATTTCAGGAAACGGCAACAAAGCGCAGGATCGAAACCCTCCGGCAATGCACGGATCGCAAACGGGTCAAGTTCAGCGAGATGCGAAAATGTGCCTTACCCCGCGCATGGAATGCGCGAAATTCTTCGCGAGCAAATCAGCGACGCGATGGCACGCATGGCGGGTATCCGCCATGCCGTAAATTAAGCAAGCGCGGTTGCTCGTAGCGATCCGCTACGCCGCGTCCGCCTCGGCGGACGCGGCGTTTTGGAAGCCATGCAGGAAATCAACCGCGCGCTGCGCGTGGGATGCAGCGGTGAAGATGGCGCGTTTGTCGTTCTTCAACACCTTCAACCATGACGCAACATAAGACGCATGGTCGCCCCGAACCTCCGGCGTGAGGTCAAGGTCAGCGGAAAGAAACGCTGAGCCAAGTTCGGCGACAAGTTCTTCCATCGCGTAACCTTCATCGCCAAAGCGCTTGCGGCCAAATTCGCGATTGAGGCGCGAGGTGTGTTTCGTCCAATGCGCCGTTTCATGGGCGAGTGTGGCGTAATAGCTTTCAGCATCGCGGAAAAAATCGATGCACGGCATGTGAATGTTATCGGTCGAAGGGATGTAACAGGCGCGGCTGCCACCATGCACGACGTTCGCACCCGTCGCAGCAAAAAACGTTTCCGCGCGTTCGTTGCGTGGCACGGCATCGGTGCGCGGCTCTGGCTTGCCGTAAAAATGTTCGGGCAGTCCGTCAATCTGTTCGACATTGAAAACCGTGTACCCCTTCATGAACGGGATAGCGAATTCGTTTTCCTCCCCTGTGGCCGCGTCGGTTTCGGTGCGGGTGATTTTGTCGGCATAGACGACAAGGCTGCCCTTCTCACCTTTGCGAACACATGCCTTCAGTTCAATCGCCTGTTTAAAGGTCATCCAGATGGGCGCGACGTAACCCTTCTCCAACGCTTCCGACCACAGCATCACAACATTGATGCCGCGATACGGAATCCCGTTCCCGCGCAGTGGCCGCGTGATGCGACCCGCTGAATGTTCCGCGTTCCACGGCTTGAGCCAAGGCCTGACGCCTTTCTCCAACTCCGCAATAATCTGATTGGTGATACGTTGATAGACATCTGCCTTCACTGCCGATTTCATTGCTTTCTCCTCTTGGCTAATGGGTTCGCCATGAACCCGACTAGCCACGCGGCAATGAGCGGGGGTTGGCCGTCACAGGCCGGAAACGTCGGCGTGGTGCGGGCCGGAGGATCGAATGCAATGAGGACGACTACACGGGCTGACGTTTCCGCCCGCCATGCGGGGCTTGGCCTTGACGGCCTGGGGGCCGCAGGCCCCTCTTAAAAAACACGAAAAGCCATCAGCCAAAGGCTGGCCTTAGAGCTTGCGCGATGGGATGGAAGCCCGAAGGGCAGAGACCGTGCATCCCGCTTAGCGGGATCTCAAGCGGGCTCGGCGTGCGACAGCCCGGTCCGTAAGGACGCGCACAATCATCATTGCTGGAACACGCATTTCTATCGAAGGATCACCGAACCTTGACGGACAGTGTCAACGCTCGTTGCCGTCTTTATCTCGATCCTTGCCGGTGCTGTTCTGCATTGACTGCCGCTTTTCGGTTTCTTCCCGCGCTGGCCGCTCCGCTTCGCGTTGCGCCTGCCGCTGGCGGAAATCACTAGCCTCTTGGGGTGGGCGATTGTCGCTGCGCTCTGACGTTTGAGCGGCGCGACGTTCGGCGTAGCGCTGGATGCCAGCTACTGCGGCGAGCCGTTCTTGTTGTTGACCCTGCTGCGCCTGTTGTGCGGCCTGCGCGTCGCCGAGCGCGCGGCGTTCGGCAAAGCTGCGGGGTTGCATCTGCTGCGCCTGAGTGTGGGCGAGTTCGGCTTTGCGCTCGATGGTTGCCCGACCGACATCGGCTTTCATCGCCTCGTCTTTTGCGCGTTCGCCCTGCTTTTCTTTTTCGGTCTTCTGCTGATCGGTCTTCTGTCGCTCTGCCAGCTCCGCCGCTGCTTTCACGGCGTCGGCTTTTACCTGCTCCGACTTCTGCCGCTCTTCGGCCTTCGTGGGTTCTTCCCGCACGGCGGGCTGGTCGGCGTAGCTGCGATAAGTGGGTTCGGCGTCGCGGGGTTGGTTCGCCGGTTGCTGCGGTTGTTTCTGCGCGGCGTCCTGCTCTTTGCGAAGCTGTTCGTTGCGCGCCGCTTCGTCAAGAACACGCTGGCGAATGGCTTCGTCACGCTTGTATTGTTCGGACTTCTGGATGTGATCGGGGCGCGTTGGTGCGGCGTGCTGCGCCGTTTGCTCCTTCGCCATGCCTTCCTTCATCGTGGCATTGACGATTTGCCGTTGGCGGTCGGCTGCCTCATTGATCTTCGCGGTTCTTACTTGTTCTTCCTGCTCGCGCTTGAGGCGTTCGGCCTCGTCTTCCGCTGGCGACGGCATGGCGCACAATCCTCGTGCTGCTTCGTGCTGGGAACCTAGCAGTTGCGCCTATGATTGTCGCCGAAAAGTTAGTCGCTAGCTTTGGTGGCTGCGGGTTTGATGGGTCATCTGAGGAGCAGGCTTGAGGCGCTCCGGCTGTGATCGGTCTGGCTTGCCGATAATGTCAGTGACGTCACATTCGAATTCGAGAAGCCGCGGCATGGTCTTGGCAAAAACGGGGGTCATCGCAAGATAGAGGTCAGCGATGCCGTTGTTCACAGTGTGCTCGTTGCGCTGAACCTGATCGTAAAGTTGAACAAACGCTTCGCGAAGGTCGGCGATGGCCGCGTCGCGCTCGCTGCGCTCCTTTGCGACAGCGGCCGCGACCGCTTCGTTCACATGCGAGAACATGATTTCCATGTCACGATCGTGGTACTTTCGGGCCTCGGCCAATTCCATTTTCAGGCTGTCGATTTGTGCAGCCATCGCTTCAGGCGTCAGTGTCTTCTGCTCCATGCAATCTCCTTCAAAAATTCAGTTTTATTCTACCAGATCAAAGGGTTAATTTCACCATCATTCGGCGGCGGGCGGTTTTGCCAAGCCTTTGCAAAAGGCGGCTATCATACGGACAAAGCAGGTTCAGGGCGTTCATGTCTTGGAGCAGATACACCTGTTGATGGTTGGGGGGGACTCATGGCCTTGTCTGCGCAGGATTTTGAGGATGGCCTGGGGCGGCACTTTCCCCGTGGGCTTCATAGTGGCCAGGAGGACAGAGCAGCCGGTGCCAGGTGGGCCACCAGTGAGGAAATTGGCACGGCCAACTGGCGCTTTGGCGGGCGTCCCGGAATGATGTTTTTGGGTTATCGCAACGGCAGCAAGGTCGGGCGCTTCGATGATCGCCACCAGCTCACGATTGGTGGCTCTCGCGCTGGCAAGGGCGTATCGCTGATCGTACCGACATTGCTCACCTATGAAGGTAGCGTTCTCGCGATCGACCCCAAGGGCGAATTGGCGCGGTTGACCTCCGGCCCGCGTGCCAAGCGCCTAGGTCAGCACTGCATCGTGCTCGACCCGTTCGGAGCCTCCGGCCTTCCCTCGCAGAATTTCAACCCGCTTGCCGAAATCAAGCGCAGCGTTCCGGAAGTCCCGGGCGTCGATTGGCCGTTCGCCGTCGACGACGCCTTGATGATCGCTGACGCGATGATCGTGATGAGCGGCACCGATAGCCACTGGACGGACAGCGCCAAGTCCGTGCTGCAAGCGCTGATCCTGATGACGTTGGAATTGCCCGAGCACGAACGCAACTTGCTGACGGTGCGCAATTTGTTGATGCTGAAAGATCGCTCGGTGATTGCCGCCGCCGAAAACTTCGGTGGCGACCGTGAGAAAGCGCTGTTCGCCATCATGGAAGCGGAACCAACCTTCAACGGCGTCATTGCGGGTATCGGTTCGCAGTTCCTCAGTATGGGCGATAGGGAGCGCGGCTCGATCCTTTCGACGGCTCGCACGCAAACCGCGTTTCTGGATTCCCCGTCGCTGGCTTCGACCTTGCAGAAATCGGACTTCGCCCTTGCCGATTTGAAGCAGCAAAAGACCACCCTCTATTTGTGTCTGCCCGCGTCGAACATGGCGACGCACGCCAAGTGGCTGCGCACCATCATCAATCTCGGCCTCAAGGAATGCGAGCGCATTGCTGCGCCGCCGCCACTGCCGGTGCTGTTCGTGCTCGATGAGTTCGCGGTGCTGGGCCACATGCGGGCCATTGAATCCGCCGCCGGTCAGATGGCGGGCTTTGGCGTGAAGCTGTGGACGATCCTGCAAGACCTATCGCAGTTGAAGCACAACTATCAGGGCACGTGGGAAACCTTCTTCGGCAACGCCGCAATTGCCACCTTCCACGGCGTCTCCGACATGACGACGCTGGAATATCTCTCAAAACGCCTTGGCACCCGCTCTTTCACCGTGGCGACTTCGACCGGCGCAGGCCTCAACTCCGTTGTGCAAGGCGCCGCGCTGACCAGTGAGACGGTTCGGGCGGAACCGTTGCTTGCGACGCACGAAATCGAATTGGCCTTGGCGCGCGAGCGGGGTCGCATCGTGGTGTTATTCCCCGGTTCGCACCCGCTGATATTGCAGCGGGCCATTTATTACGAAGATGCGTTTTTCAAGGAGCGCATGGCGTGACGAAACCAGCAAAAACGCCGACATGGGATTTGGAAGACGAAGTTAGCAAGACCGTCCTCAGCGCCCTGGTTCTCTTGGTGATAGCCTTCGCTGCCGCAAGGTGGCAAGGCAGTCACGACATTCTTTGGGTTCCGCCCAATGCGCTTCGAGGCTTCGCGTGGTATCTGAGCCTCAGCTTAGCCCTCGATATGGTCTATAACCGGTTTCATCATCTGGCACGCAGCACCTGGGCAGATTACGTTCTTGGTGCTGCTACTTTCGTTCCTCCCTATGTTGCGGCCTTCCTTGCGTCGAACACGACCACTGTCGCTTTCTGCTTCGCCGCGTTTTGTTTTAACCTTGGAGACTACGTTCTCGGACTTTTGTGGGCCAGACGGCAAGCGGGGAAACCTGCAAAGGTGAGCGAACCGTTCGCCGACCCCGAAAATGGCATCGTGATTAAGCAGCCGGTAGCGCCAGCACGCAAAGCCCAAAGTTGGCTGAGTAGCGTGTTTGGCAATCCGAAATACATCAAAATCAACCCACCCAGTTTGCGAGTCGTGAGCGATGTGTATGGCTTACCGCTTGTCGAATGGTGGGCTGTTGAGAGCAAGCATTTGAACGAGGACGAAACCAAGAAATGGCAGGGCTATGACTGGCATTGTGTGTGTCATCGCTACCGCGCCTTCGTGGACGTCGACAACGGCAACTTCGTCGTGACCCGCGATGTGTTCGCTCGCTATCGGCGAAATGAAAAGGCGCTGTTCACCTCCGATCGATTGTTAGCGGTCGGCGAAAATTGCGAGCACACGATACTGTGCGATTTGCCAGCCGACAACTTGAAGGCCTTCATGGACGGCCTTGCTTCGGAACACGAATTGGTGACGAGCGACCTTGCGCATTTTCGTGCGGGGAAGTTGTGGTTCGATGACCACAACCTCATCCGCGTCGAATTTATCGACGGCCAATTCGGCACAATCTCGCGCGACGTACAGGAACGGTCACTGCGCGACAACATCATCGTCCAACTGGTGCGGGAATTTATCGTTAAACGACCGCCCGGTGGCTGGTCCTCGAAAGTTGCTGCCTTACAGGAACAGATTTCGGAAAAGCGGAGCCAGGAGCAGAACGCAGCGGAGAACGCGGCGCGTTGGGCGAAACCGCAGCCGCTGCCCGTGGTGCACGCGGGGCGGAAATTCGCGGCGTTCGAAACGCAACAAAGGCAACCAGATCAGTTCTTAAAGCCTATTGAGGCCGCCGATGTGGCGAAGCAGAGTGTGATGGAAGCCGTGATGTGGCGTAGCGGGTCGCACTGGTCGTTCTACGATTCGAACGCGCTGATCCAGACAGTGCGGTCATGCCTGAGTGATGGCGTTGCGGTAGATCGCACGAGCGTGACCCTAGTTCGCTTCTTTCCGCCACCGTACACCAACATTGAGGAGGCGTTCGGCGACATGATTGAGGTTGCGGCCGAAACCACGACGGCAATCCGCATTTGGCGCAAGCAGATGTCGAAGCTCACAGACATCAAATTGGCGACCGCCAATGATTTAGTGCTGCCGCCTGTCTACTTTGCGGACAATGAGGTGGCGCAATCACCGGATGCGGTTATCGCATACCTCGAATTTGCCGACGGAGAGATCGTCCCTCTGACCTATACAACCAAGATGCAGCCGGAGGCCATTGCCAGTTGGATACCGACGCTCCAAGAAGCACTGCGCACATGCGCGTTGCCGTTCGAGGACGACACCGCAACGTCAGCCCCGGCAGCGGTCGCCGCTGCATCATCCGGCTACAACTCACGTCTGGACTTTGATCCGATCTAGCCTTTGGCGGCTGGGGGCCGCAGGCCTCTTTAAAAAAAGCACGAAAAGCCGTCGGCTGACGGCTGGCTTCAGAACATGCGCGATGGGATGGAAGCCCGAAGGGCAGAGACCGTGCATCCCGCTTAGCGGGATCTCAAACGGGCTCGGCGTGCGACAGCCCGGTCCGTAAGGACGCGCCCACAATGGGGGGCCAATTGACAGCAAAACAGTGATTGCATTTTTTGCCGTTTGATGCGGGATTAACGACTATGGATACCGTTCGCGTTGACATTTGTTATCGGCCGCTGCGTATCGCCTGGGTAATTCACTCGGGCGACCGGGACGCTTTTCGCCAAGCGGTGAGGTTGACGCACACGATGTGGGGCGGGCGCTTCAATCCAATCGTGCTTGTGGACCAACCTGACGACGCGAAACAGATCATTGAACTGTTTCGCGTCGATATGATTGTGCCTATTGGTAGCTCCGCGGATGTCGTGGAGTTTCCCAAACGATTTCCGCATCTCATCAATCCGCTTTTTCCTGACACGCTCTTTTTCAAGGATACGAAGCGTCCTGCGAGCGCGCGCCTACTCGACATGCACAACGCACTGCTGCATTGGCGCGACACACCAGAATGGAAAGCGATTGACGCGCAGGGTGTCCGGCGATTTGTTTGGGACGACGATGATCCTTTGGGTGACGCCTTTCTTCTACAATACGGCGCTTATCCTGACGCGAACGATATTGGGATCGACTACGGGGACATTCTTTCGCAGGCCACTCTAGCGGTCGACTGTCGCATCGACAAAGCTGCGCCGGTCCCACTCGATGTTCTGAATCATCCGAGCATCGGCTATTTGTGTCGTCACGGGCTCCGGCGTCACTACACTGTGCGGGCGGGATGGAACTATGCTGGATTTTTTGTCGGGGATGCCGGAAATATTGACGATCTGATCTGTTTCTGGAACCTGCGGGCTGCCGACGTATCACTCCAATTTATCGATCCGGCGCATATGGCACGCTACGCAATCACGCGGCCTGAGTATGAACGGCGCACACTAGCGGGACAGGCGCATCTCGATGAACACCACCGCAACCTTGCGATCTGGTCGCGTGCCGAGAACATCGACGACACACTGAAGCTTTTTGGCGGGCAAGGGCTCACCGCCTGTCGGGCTTCAGGGCCGTTTTTCTGGAACGGCGGCGCTGTGCGTCCGCCGATGATGATATTCGGTGAGGCTTCATCGCTCGGGGTTTTCGGTCAGGAACAGGGCAAGCCCAAGGTATCCTTCGCGCTCAATTCCAAGCCCTTCGTCACAGATAGCTGGTTCCATACGCAACACCTCGTCGCGTCTGTCACCCTGTCTGGCGATGACGATCAATTCACCTTCGACCCGCCTTACGTACCGGAATGGAACGAATTCTTCGCCCGACAGATGCATTTTCACTACGACAAGCTCAGGATCGAACCTGAACGCATTGGCATCATTATCGACGCGGCCGATCACGACACGTTCCTATACGGCCTGGCCGTCGATGCGCTCGTGAAAAAGCTGTTCGAATCCGGCGGCTTGACTGCCAAATTGAGTGGCGGAGGCTTGATTGTCCGGCAGTTGATCGCGCGGCTCGGCGGCCTCGGCGGGGCGCGGCCATTCAAAATACCCGGCGTGCGACGGCTTCTGAAAACGTTCGGTCCGCGTGACGCCTTCACTATGAAGGCCGCACTTCAGCTTATTGGCAAAAGGGACCCTAAGAACCCGCAGGCGAATTTTGCCGACCACAAACATCTTTACATCGAGCCACGCCCGTACTCCACTGAACTAACGCCGCAAATGGTGTTCGAATATCTGGTGGAGAAAGCGCTGTTCAGGATCGGCGCTGAACTGACCTGTCCGAGTTGCAATCTTGCAAGCTGGATCGCGCTTGACGCTTTGAAGCAAGAGAATGTGTGCGAGTTGTGCGGCAACACGTTTGACGCAACGCGCCAGCTTATGCACGGAGTGCTTCACTACCGCCGAACCGGTGTCCTTGGCCTAGAACGCAATTCTCAGGGCGCTGTGCCCGTCACGCTCGTGCTTCAACAACTCGACGTTAATCTCAGCAGCATCGGGCACAAGGGAGTATATGCGCCATCATACGATCTATTGCCGAATGCCGGGGTAGATGTGCCGCCGTGTGAAGTGGATTTTGTGATAATCCGACCACGCACTTATCCCGACAAAGCCGAAGTTGTTCTTGCTGAGTGCAAGGATGTAGGTGGCGCGATCGACGCCACGGATGTTGACAATCTCAGGCGCGTTGCGGAGGTGCTGCCGCAACACCGGTTTGAAACCTACATCCTATTTGCCAAGCTAGCGCCTTTCACACCCGAGGAAATAGAATTGATCCGACCGCTGAATGGCCCGTATCAGAACCGGGTCATCTTGCTCACGTCGCGTGAGTTGGAGCCGTATCATATCTTCGAGCGAACCAAGGCCGAACTCGGAATCGACGCACATGGCGGATCACTGGAAGAATTGGCGCGCGTCACGCGCCAGATTTATTTCCCGGAACCGGTCACGTCGACCGCGTCCGCTCCCGCTTCAACGGTCCCGAATAAAGACGGCGACTAAGCGTCAGCAAAGCGCTGCCGCCTTCGACGGGACGCGGACTGACTGCCCCCGGCGAGGGGTGCACTTCCCCTCACTGCTTGCGCGATGGGATGGAAGCCCGAAGGGACGCGACCGCGCATCCCGCTTCAGCGGGATCTCAAGCGGACTCGGCGTGCGACAGCCCGATCCGTAAGGACGCGCCACGTTTACCGTCAGCAATTCTCAATTTCCTTTCCATCGTAACCACACCCACCTGCGTCCTTCTTTCAGCCAAAGAGCACCTTCTATCGGCTCATGGCAGCAAGTGCTTCTTCGCAGCACTCCTTCTCTGCGTTCCGGTCGCAAGCGATGCAGCCGCCTCCTTCGGCGCAAAGGCCTCCGCAAGAAGGCCGCGATGCGCGCGGTCAGAAACGAAGGAGAGAACTATGAGAGTGCTGACAATAACCGAGCTAATGCGTCTAACCCGGATCGAACTATGCGATCTTGCTGCCCGCATCACCAATGCCTGGCCCGACTTCCCCGAAGGCTCCGAAGCGCAACAAAATGCGCTTATCAACCTACGCAACATCCGCCGCGTACTGCGACGACCGAACCTGTGTCCGTGACCGCAGGTGCGTCAATCGCTGACGCACCCCTTCTTCAACGTGAAAACTTCGCGACTAGGCCGTCAAGCGTAGCGGCACCAGTGATCTGGTCATCCGCAACGAGAACATAGCCCCATGTCCTGCCGCCGCCATCTTTGGCATGGACGTTGGCAGTCTTGCACCATTTGCTCGCAGCGGCGGCTTTCGCTTGAACGATAGGGTCGTCCAATTCATTGCTCGCCTTCACTTCGACAATCAACGAGCGGTCCTTGGTCTCAATGACAAAGTCCGGTTCATAATTTTCGCCTGAGCGGTATTCGATCTGGAATTGCGCACGTCCAGGCTTCATCCATTTCTCAACTGACTTGTCGCCGTCAATCATGACAGCAAATCGCCGCTCAGGATCGGAATCAAATCTCTGAAGCGGATAACAGCACTTCTTAAAACCTCCGAACACCTGACGGCGCGTCTCGGATGTCGGCATAACAGGATGCCGGAAATCGCGCACTTTCTGCCCCGAAGCCATATTGAGCGGTTGCGATTTAAGAAGCGTGAACCCACGGGTCACGCGCACTTCGTAATCGTCCTCAGCGAGTGGCGTTTCGTGATAGTGCTGCATCATCTGCGCGAACACAAATTCTGCTAGCTGCCGGCCGTGGCGCAAGAGCGCATTTTCGACCTCTGCATCAGCCTCCAGGTATGAGCGGATGCGTGCCACAACCTGCGCCGCCAATTTGTAGAGCAGGTCGGCATGGGTGTCGTAGTCAATTTCATTCCGCTCAATTAAAAACCGAACGAGGTAGTCTTCCATTCGGCTCTCGCGCGGATCGTCAACCGTCTTGGCGAGATAAGTCCGCGCCTCGGTACGCAGCGATTGAATGATAAGCCCATCCTCAATCGGGCGGACGTTGATGGTTTCGATATTTTTCAAGTCGAAGTCGCTAAATCGGAACGTCACCTGCCGCTTGGGAATAACGACGATTTGGGGAATGGACATCGTGCGATCCGCGACGGTCGTGGCGACAATGTTTACGATTTTTTCGACGCGCGGTCCCTCGATGATACCGGCAAGCGTTGCCTGCATCGGGCGCATTAGCTCTCGGACCTCCTGCGAAATTTGTTTCTGAACCTCATCGGTGCGCAAAGCTTCGACGTTGCCAAGTTTGCGCTCAAAGCGTCGTATGACTTCAAGCGCCACTTCCGCCGTGCGCCCCTCTTCGGGCGAGGCCAGCACAAAGCCATGCTGCGGCGTTTCTGCAAAGCCAGGTATTTGCGGTTGATGGCCTGTCACCATTATTTCAGCCACGGACGGGGATTCAACCAGCGTCGCGCCGGATGCAGATACATCTCCGCCTTCGCCGATCTCGATCTTGCGCATGACAATCGAGCCGGGTTCCTTCGCCTTCTTGATAATTTCATCAAACCTGTCGTGGGCGATGACGGTAAGCCGGTCAACGGATGCAAACTCGTCGTCCTCGCTGCGGGCAACGCGTGCACCGTAGGGCAAGCGCAACCCACGCCCCAATGTTTGCTCGGTCAAAATATCTGATGCCGATGCACGCAACGGAACGATCGTGTAAAGATTGGTTACGTCCCAGCCTTCTTTGAGCTTGTTGACATGGATGACAATTTCCGTGCGGCCATCATGCTCAAGCGCGACAAGGCGCTGCATCGCTTCTTCACTCTCTTCACCGCGCTGCGCCGAATGCACTTCGGCCACGCGATCTTTGAACCGGCCTTTAAAGAAGTCATCGGACTCAATGAACGCCCGCAATCGCCGCGCGTGATCCGTATCTTGCGCTACAACAAGAATAAACGGCTGCACACGCTGCCTTCCGGTCACGCGGTGATAGCGGTCGAGTTCGACGGACACATGGTCATGGTAATGAACCGCGTCTTCTAGCTTGATATGCTCAAGCCGTTCGGGTGACACAGAATTGGGGTCGAAGTCCTTTCGCGTGGCAACCGCTGGCTCTTTTACAAAGCCGTCGGCCATCGCCTGCCCAAGGTCATAGCTGTAAATGACGTTCTTGAATGGCGTTGAATTGGTGCCAACCGACTTCGGCGTTGCCGTCAGCTCTAGGCCAAGGATTGGTTTCAAGCCATCAATCGCCTTCGCCCCTGCACTTGCACGATAGCGATGCGCTTCGTCCATTAGCAGAACAAGGTCAGTCCGGTTGGAGAGATATTCGTAATAGCTCTCGCCAATCGTCTCTTGAAGCCGCTTCATCTTCGGCTTACCGCGTGGACCCTCTTCCTTATTAATCTTGTCGATGTTGAAAATGTTAACATGCACATCGGAGCCGAACAGGTCGGATGACCGCCCCTTGTCCAACCGCACGCCGCGCCCGGTTTCATAATTGTCACCAGTGATGATGAGCGGTGGATTTTGCGCGAACTCCGCAATGCCGCGAAACACGTATTTCGGGCTATCTGGCGAAAAGTCACTAATGAGCTTGTCGTAAATGGTCTTGTTGGGTGCGAGAACAAAGAAGTGTCGGCTCTTGCCCGTGAGGTAGAGATAGCTGACGAACGCGCCCATGAGCCGTGTCTTGCCAACGCCTGTAGCGAGCGCAAAGCAGAGCGAAGGGAAATCCCGTTCAAAATCCTCCACCCTCGGATATGCAGCTCGAACGGCAGCAAGCGCCGCCGCGTTGTCACCAAGTTTGTGGATGTTGATACGGCTCACAATATCGTCAAGAATCTCAAGCGATGTCGCCTGTGGTGGGCGAAGCGAAAGCCGTTGCGTAACCATGCGAACAACGCGCGCGGATTCCGCCGGATCACTCGTCATTTGCGCGCTCCTGCAAAAAGGTCATCTTGCGCGGGATTAGTGCGTTTGCTTTTCGTGGTCTTGTCGTCTGGTTCCGGCTCTTCCTCCTTCCGCGTTGCTATCGGCAAATTGGCGATGTTGAGGCTGTAATCATCCTTGCCCCACTCGCACTTGCGTAGCACGGCTTGCGGAATCTTTCGCACCGTCAAATTTGGAAAGGCGTCCAGATTGGCGCGGAACGCCTTGCAACAAACGAGAAGCGTCCGCTCTTCTCCTACTTCTTCTGAAATTGCCTTGAGCTGCTCGTGCGTGAGGCTCTGCGTGGTCACAAAGATAAAATCATTCTCGGACGAGCAACCATGTAGCCAATAATTTTGCTCGCTCGGCGCATACGTAAAGCCCATCAGCTTGCACACTGCCTCGGTGAGCATCGCAGAATTGTAGTCGCTGCTGATAATCCAATTGCCCCAGCGATCCTTCTCAAGCAATGATGGAGCGAGACGGTAATATCGAAACCCACCACCACCTTTCCATTCCATCGCCTCTGTGATGCCACCAAGGTCTTCGCCTTCAATCACTTTCGTTAGACGGGGAATGATGTGGGTATGGCAATGCTCACCCAGCTCTATCATGATCCAACGCCGTCCCATCTTGTGAGCGACAGCGCCAGTCGTACCTGAGCCTGCAAAGGAATCGAGAACGATGTCGTTCGGACTGGTAGCAAGCTCAACGACTCTTTGGATTAGCCTCTCGGGCTTCGGCGTGCTGAACAAATTGTCGCCATACAGGACTTTGCTTTCTTTCTTTGCCTCATCGTTATGACCCACTTCGTCATACAGCCAAATCGATGTTGCAGGGATGGTGTCAACAACTTCTGAGAGGAAGCGCTTGATCGCGGGGCGGGCATTGCCGTCAACGCCAAACCAGACCCGATTGTCGGCTATTAGCTCCGCAAATTTCTCCTTCGTATAACGCCAACTGGTGCCGGACGACGGCATCACCTCTCGCCCCGAGGGGAGTTTGACGGGGAACACCGCATAGTCGCGCACCTCGTTACGAAGGACATCTCCAGCCTTCCAGGGGCCGCGCGGGTCATTATCTCTGTTGGTGTATCTCGAAGTTTGTTTTTCTCCTTTTACAAGACGATTGAGTTTCAATTTCTCAATGTCTTTTGCGTACAAGAAAATGAAGTCGTGAGATTCGGAGATGAAGCGAGAGTCAGACTTAGGTGCGTATTTTTTCTGCCATACGATACTTGAAACAAAATTCTTTCTGCCAAATATTGAATCACACAGCACCTTGAAGTAGTGCCCTTCATTGTCATCAAGGTTGACCCAAAGGCTTCCATCGTCCGCAAGCAGCCTATGAAGGATTGTCAATCGCTCGGAAATTAGACGCAACCAAATAGAGTGCTCCACACCATCGTCGTACTCTTCGATAGCTGAACCGGTATTGTATGGCGGATCAATATATATGCACTTGATCTTTCCGGTGAAATCTTGCTCCAATGCCTTAAGGGCGAGCAAGTTGTCACCAAAAATCAATCGGTTGTCGAAAATGTCGTCACCGGAAATGCGTTTGGCCGCATGATACGACTTCTCGGTATCCTCAAGCAGGATGCGCGGCTCAAGGCGCGGGCGGTCGTCCTTGCCGATCCAGGTCAATTCTAGGCGTTGCTTCTTACTCATCGAATTTCCCACCGAACAGTAAATAACAGAGTGAACGACGGTTCGATCTTCAGACTTTCCTGAATCTTGTCGAGCATCGCTTCGACTTCGGTTCGAAGTGTCACGCGTCGATCGAAAAACTCCGCTTTCATCTTGTCACGTTTGGTTTCAAGTGCGCTGATTCGTCGTTTTTCCGCCAGCTTATCCGTCATCGACATATTGGAACCACGCATGGACTTCTTCGCCTCACGGATTTCGGCTTCTAATGCCTTCACCTCCGCCTCAAAGCCCTTTTCGAGGTCATCCGCGTAAGCGTCCAATTTTTCACCTTCCTGATCTAGCCACTCCGCGTTCTGCTGTTCAGCAAGTTGCAGGAACGAGCGCCGTTGCGCCTCTTCACGTGCTTGGAGTAGTCCGGAAGGGGCTTGGCTGGAAGGATTTCCCTCGAACCGCGCTGGAACACCAAGAAGGCGCTCAGCCGTTTCCGGATGCACCTCCGTCCCGTCGTCAGTGAACGCGGAAAGCAAAAGATGCTCGCGGGTATACGCAGGCGTTTCGACCCGAAGCTTTGCAGCGCGGAGCCATCCGGCCTTTCCTTGTAACGGCTCTACGTCCGTGAGCCTGCCACCTGCGTAGGCAGCAAGGTCAAAGCAAAGATGCGCAGATGCCGCAAAAGTGCGCGCTTTGGCTGACCCCACGGTTTCAATGGCGAGCGTCCCGTCGGTGAGGCGGAAGAACTTCCATCCTTTTTCATCCGCAAGCGGCCATTCGGTGGTGTAAGTCTCGCCAAGATAATCGAAGCGGCGTTCGTCATCCGTATGGAATTGTGCGCCGGATAGTTCTGCACGCGCGACCAAAAGAAGCTGACGTTCAAAGTCAGACATGTGGCGCCGAATTTCACCGTCTCGCGATTTGAGCTGGGCTACGACCCGTTCATCCACGCTCTCCAGTAGCCGCTTGCGCGCATCGAGCACCTGCTCGCTGATCTGCACCTGAAGGTCTTCCTGCAATTTGTCGAAAGCCGCATTGATTTCGGTCTCGTTGCGGGCGGATTGCACGATTTCTAGAATGCGACGTTCGATATCAACGCCGCTTTCAATCGCCCCGAGTACTTCGTCGCTCGCGCCGAACACGCCTTGAAACAAACTGAATTTCTGGCTGAGAAGCTGATACACGCGCTGCTCGGCGCGGTTCTTCAAGTTGAGAAAATTAACGACCGTCACGTCAATTTTCTGGCCATAGCGATGACAGCGACCAATGCGCTGTTCGACTCGTTGCGGATTCCACGGAAGATCGTAGTTGACGACAAGGGAACAGAATTGAAGGTTGATACCTTCTGCACCTGACTCCGTTGCAATGAGGATAGACTTGCGGTCGCGGAAGGCCTCGACTATCGCAGCCTTCATATCGGCGGTGCGCGATCCCGAAATCGCGTCCGTGCCGCGATGCCGCGCAAGCCACTCCTCGTAAATTGTCTTGCTCTGCGGATCGTTGTTCTGACCGTTCATAAGCGCGATGTCGTCATCGTATCCATTGGCTGAGAGAAGCGCAGCGAGATATGTCTGTGTGCGAACAGATTCAGTGAAGATGACGGCCTTACGTTGCCCGCCCTTTTCGGCAATCTCGCAGAGCGCTTGCGGAAGCGCTTTGACAAGTTTGAGTCCCTTCGCATTTTCGCCAATGCCTAGCGCGAGTACGCGGTAGCTTTCCAGTTCTGCGATTTCAGCGGCGAGCTTTTTTGGATCGATTGGAGGTTCCTCATTCTCTCCTTCGCTGGTTATGTCCAACTCCTCGGCAACCTCATCGGCCACGTCGAAATCTACCAGGCTCTCGAAAGACGGGCGTTGCTTGGCCTTGAGGCGATCTATGATTCTTGTAAGCGTCTCCGAAAGGGCAAATGTCGAAGAGCCGAGGATTTTTCGAACGACAAGCGTAACCAATGCGTTCGGCTTCTCACCGAAAGCGATCGTATCTCGTCTTTGGAGATAGGCGGAGACGGAACCATAGAGGTTCATCTCGTCCTGCGAAGGTTCGAATTCTAGCGTGAGCGCACACCGCTCGGTGTACCGAATAAGCCCCGCTTGCTGCACCTGTCGCCGCAAGGTTCTCTTGCAAATAGGCTCCAGCCGTCTACGAAGATAGAGAAGCGAATTCCGTCCATTCCCCCCATTGACATACGTCGACCGGAAAGAACCTTCATCGCCGAAAAAATGCTCGTCCAGAACTGAGACAAGGCCGTATAATTCAAGAAGGGAGTTCTGGAGCGGTGTAGCAGTGAGAAGAACTTTGAAATGCGAGCGTGTTGCATCCCGCAGTTTTTTGGCGCGAACGGATGCGCCTTGCTTATAAACATTCCGAAGGCGATGGGCTTCGTCATAGATCACCAAATCCCAACGACCATGCGCAATCTCGTCCGCCTTCCTTGCTGCGAATTCATAAGACGTAATGACAACTTTGCCGTCATGGTCGAATGGACGCGCAACACCGCCCTTTTTTGCGTCGTTGTAGGCCTTCGCTTCGATGATGACCGAGGGAAGCGAAAATTTATCTGCCAGCTCCTGGCTCCATTGCTTCCGCAAGGAAGCTGGCGCGATGAGCAATATCCGTCGGCGGCGCTCTGCCCATTTTTGGGCGATGATAAGAGATGCTTCGATAGTCTTGCCAAGCCCCACTTCATCGGCAAGAAGAACGCCCTTCGTCAGAGGCGAGGCCAGGGCAAACAACGCAGCATCAACTTGATGGGGATTCATATCCACGCGCGCGGTCGATAACGACTGCGCGAATGCGTCCTCGCCTAACCCTTCAAGGGTTATGCGGTGAGCAAAAAATGATCCCTGATGCGCTGTGTAAGTGTTCATGCGGCCTATCGAACTGGTTGACTGCATCGGCCTCCCAGTAAGCACGCATTCGATGGCGGCGGCGCAAGGAGCGCCACAACGAGCCGAAATTTCCTAGCGGAGAGTACAGGATGCCGACGGACAGCGAACCAAGCTATGTGATTTGTGGTCTTTTGGCACGACAAAATTGCACACTGCATGAAAGGCCAATTAACGCATGTTTTCAGAGGGTTGGCTAATCCTTCGGAAGCTCAAGTCGCCTTGCAGAATCCCCGGAAGGATCGGCGGCGCACCACACAATGCGTGCCAGTCTTCGGACTGCCCGCTGCATGCTGGAGCGGCCAGCCCCTTGGCGTCACGCTGAAAAGTGAAATTGCCACTATGGACGCAGCCAGCTATCGCTAGGCATCAGGAGATCAAACGGTATTTCCTCAACAGTGTTTCAAGCCTGTCGATGTGTGGCTGAATGTTGGAAAGCACCGGCACCGAATAGCCGACTTGCGTGTGGTGTGCGGGATCGCAAAACTGAACGGTATCGCGCAATCCGACGTGTTCCTGCGGTGTCGTTCCGGTGATTGTCTGAAACAACGGAAGGAGATCTTTCGCAGTCGCACGATCGTATTGTGGCGACGGGGCCGGAACGCCCATTACCTGGAGATGCAATTCACGGATGAAGCGCTCAGACAAGACGCGGATGCGATCAACACTGTATGCCCGGTTTTCTTCATTGCCGCGCGCCGCTCCCTTAATTTCCGTCAGCAGCTTCTGCAATGCAATCTGCTCCGTGACAGCAGGACCGCCGCGCGCGTAGCTGTCGTAGTGAAATACCTTGAGCCTGCGTGCCGGGTTCAGTTCGCGCAAACGCTCTGTAATTCGTTTGACATGCGACAAGATGATTACTTGTTTACCGTGGTCGTCCAGCAGATGCGGAACGATGTCAGAAATGAACGCCTCAGTGTGGTCGTCGTCCATGGATTGAACTGGGTCGTCCAGCAAGACGAAGCCAAACGGCGACGATGGCGTCGTCGCCCTCATCAGCCACATGGCAAGGCCAAGGCAATTCAACTGGCACTCACTCAAATTGGCAGCCGCAGACATGCGCGTGCCGAAGCTCGTCGCGTGCAACTTCATGGAATCCGTTCCGGGCTCCATGTTCTCGAAAACCACATCCGCCCCTCGGTTGAGCCTGTCGTAAAGGCTCTTCACTTCCGCACCACGCGTTGAAAGCAGCGCGGCCTGACGCTGCTGCATTTCCGATTCAACGGACCGAATGAGTTCTTGGGTTTCTTCCAACACTCTATCGTACTGGTTCAGCACGCGCATCATCGGCTCGGCGCGCAGGGTTTTACCCACCGCATCGACACGCGCGATAAATTCATCAGACGAAATCAGCGCCGAAAGCCTTGGCTCGAAGGCCCGCCAATGTTCAGCGTAAGCGCGGAACGTTTGTACGGTCGGTTCTATCACGCCTGTCAGCGCATCCTTCATCCGTGCAGACTGTTCGACGACTAGCGGCACCTTATCTGGCACTTCAAGCATGGCAGCACAGCCATCCAAAAATGCTTTGGCGGCTTCGAGTTTTTCTAGCGCCGCTGTTCTTGCTGTTCGAAACGCCTCAAATTCTGGAAGAAACGTTTCAAGCGGTTGCAAATCGATAGCGAAGAGTCTCCGAAGCTGCTCAACATCGTCGGCTGTAAGCTTACCAACGCCGAACTCGCCAATGTGAGACGTAAGGCTGGCGATCCGGGCCTTCGCAGCATTAACGGTGGTGGTTAGCGCTTCGTTTTTGTCGATACGATCTGCATTGTCGGCCAACCGCTTTGCAAGTTCGGCGCGCTTGGCGGCATCCAATGTATTTTCTTCGCACATCGGGCATTCGTCGCCCGATGGAGAAAGTTCTAGTCCCTTCTTCCACAATTCGAGGAATGCGGATTTATAGGCTGACGCCATGGATGCTACGACCGCCGCTATCGCGCGCTCAACGTCGGTAAGCGCCCGATTAAACGCTTCAAATTCGGTCGCGATTGTTGAAAGCGTGCTTTCGCTCGGCACAAGTTTGTCGGCATCGAATACAGATCGACTTGCGAGTTGCCGACGCTCACGGAGGCTTGCAAGCGCTTCATCGGTATTCGTGCATGCTGCGCCCGTCAAGGCGCGAGCTGCACCTAGCAGCGCCTGTTTGTCGTCATCGAGCCTCAGTTGAAGCGGCGTCAAAAGCCAACGACGCGCAATTTCCTGCGTTTCAGTGATTTGGGAAAGCGTCCGAGCGTTCGCAGCCAATTCCCGGCGCGCGTCAATAACGGAACGAGGTGGCGAGCGCTGGAATGAAGAGCGCGCGCTGTCGAGCGCATTCTTCAACGTCGTCAATTCGTCGAGCCCCAGCGCAGCGCAGATCGCGTCACGGCGATCCTTGGGCTTGGAATGCACGAACGTTTGCAAGCCGTGTTGCGCCACGACCGGATAAACGGCTTCGATAGGATTGAGGTTGATCGACGAAAACAAAACCTGCGTGCCGTCCACGAATGTTTCCGACGCCTCCCCTTGGGTTAGACGGCGAGACAAGACGGTGTGCCTTCCACCCAAATCAATCGTGGCCGACACTTCCGTCGGCGAACCACCATGAACATTGGCAAAGCTGTTGGCGTATTCGCTCCGGCTATAGCCTTCGCCCTGCTGTCGCCGCTTGGTGGTGCCGTAGAACAACCATTCGATAGCTTCCGCAAGGCTGGTTTTGCCGAAGCCGTTCGGCCCGTAAAAAAGCAGCAAGTCACCGTCGAGCGGGATCGTCTCTCCCGTGTTTCCGAACCCACGAAAATTACGGACTGTTAGATTGAGTAACCGCATCCGGCTGCTCCTCTTGCAGAGCCGCTTCCATCTCATTTTTTAGGCGCTGCGCGTAATCATCCTTCGGGACCGAGGGGTCACGCGCAGCCTCGCGAAACGTTTCGACGAGCTTGCGCGAAAGAGGCTTGGCGGTGCCGGTAATGATTTCGTTCAAATGAGCCGGGTCGGTCATTGCTCTTCCGTGAATAGTGGTGCGAGCGGCTGGAATTGAATCGGCAGAGGTTACCCCCAACGGATTTTCATACCAACTTCGGCGTTCGCCGCCCCGCCGTTGCACGCATAGTGACACACTTATAGTCGTCACCTATACGGCAAGCCAAGGAATTTTTATGTCGAGGCAAGGAGTTAGGCTTTCGCGGCCTCCAGTAGCCTACGCCCGTAGTCACCGAACAACGATGAACGCAGACGCACGTCGCCGAATCCACGTCCATTTTTCTTGTCTTCCACACCCAATTCAGCGCGCCATCGGCGCATTGGTTGTTGAGTGAGCCGTTCGTACCGGCGCATCGAACTCGATGCGTTGATCCGGCCTCTCGGCTCAATCAAGACTGGCGTGGCTTCTTGGCCTTCGGCTTGGTGGCTTGGGTCTTTGCCGCAGCCGCGTTCACGCGGCCAGTTTGGGCGGCAACTTCGGCGGTGACCTGAGGCACGGCGGTGATAGGCTCCCATCCGGGCAAACCCTGGAGAATGCGCTCGGCATTCTTGACCGGGTTGATGTGGCCGTAGTGATCCTCGATCATCTGCACCGACGTGCCCATCTGCTTGGACAGGAAATACACGTCAACCCCTTCTGTCAGCCTGAAGGTGGCGTAGGTGTGCCGAAAACAATAGGTCGAACGTCGGCGACCCGATGAGCTGAGAACTAGTTCGGACTCTTTGAGAAGTATGTCGATGATATTTGAGTATAGGGTGGCCGTCGGCTTACCCTTTGCTGTTGTAAAGACGAAATCGTCCGGCCCAGTTGCCTTGGCGATAGCTCGGATGCGTTCGATGTAATCGGCGACGTTGCTCGCAGCAACCAAGCTGCGGAATTTGTCCTTCCCACGCACGTTGAGGACGACGAACTTCCGCTCTTGATTGTCAGTCCTGATCGACACGTCGCGCCAGCGCAAATTCTTGGCTTCCGGCGGGCGCATGCCGGTATTGCACATGATCAAAACGAAATTGTAGGCAACCGTGCGATACCAAGTGGACGTAGGGGTTCGCGCCTTCTTGACCCATCCCCGCGCGAAGGTATGGAGCTTGCGGTACTCCTCGGGCGTGAACTCCTCGCGGCGTACCTTGGCCAAGGGGAGCTTACCCTTGAACATGTGATTTTCACCGATGTACTTCTTGTTGGCGGCATAGGCCATGATCGACCGAAAGATCGACATTTCGGTGCGGATCGTGGCGTCGCTGACGCGGCCATTGCACCCTTTTCCGGTCGTCTGCCGCATAAGGGGATATCGCTGCCATCGGTCCTGACCGATCAAGCTGATCTGAACCGTGCCAACATAGGGGTTGAGCTGCGCTCGGATAATTGAATCGACCACCTCCCAGCGATGGTGGGCGATCTGTCCGGCGGCGACGCGCTCCTTCTGAAGGTCGGCGTATTCCTTTGCGATCTGGCTGAAGGGCCGATTGAAGACCGGCACATCATGCTTGATGCGGAAGCGAAGGTCCGCATCCTGATCGAAGGCCCGTTCGCGGGCTGCATCGATGTCGGCGGTCTTAAGGGAAACCGTTTTGTAGCGATCCTCGTGGGGAAGCTTGATCCGGCAGTACCAATTCCGGTGTTTCACATCCGCGCGGCGGAAGATGATCAGTCCGGGTTTGATCTCCTGAGTATCGATGAGGAAGGCCATGGGGACGCTGGTTTCTGTGCAGAATCTGTGTTTTTTCGGAGCCTAAGTCCTTGATTTTGCTAATCTGGGTAGGCTCTGTGTAGCACAGTATATAAAAAATACTTGCGTAATGTCAATAACTTAGTTAAATCTAATCTCCCCTTGTGGGAGAGGGTGGCGCCGAACGAAGTTCGGCGACGGGTGAGGGGTTCTCTCCGCAATCACAGAACTGCGTGTGGGGAGAGAACCCCTCATCCGGCGCTTCGCGCCACCTTCTCCCACAAGGGGAGAAGGGAAGCGTCCCGCGCATTTCTCAATCCGCACCGCTCATGCTAAGGCTTGCCCGATGCATTAACGGGCGATTGAGATTGGCCAAGGCAAAACGCGTTCAGAAATGGCAGCGGGATCCCGAGGGGATGCGGATCCGCATTCTCGAAGCCGCCAAGCAGGAATTTGCCGCCCATGGCCTCGCCGGCGCGCGCGTCGACCGCATCGCCGCCAACGCCGGCGCCAACAAGCGCATGCTGTATTACCACGTCGGCAACAAGGAGGACCTCTACCTCGCGGTGCTGGAAGGCGCCTATGAAAAGATCCGCTCCGAGGAACGCGGGCTCGATCTCGAACATCTCGATCCGCCGGAGGCGATCGAACGGCTGATCGACTTCACCTGGAATTATTTCCTTCGCAATCCTGAATTCCTGGCGCTGCTCAACACCGAGAACCTCGCCAAGGCGCGCCATCTGAAGCGCTCGACCAAGGTCAAATCGATGCATTCGCCATTCGTCGAGATGATCCGCACGGTGGTGACGCGCGGCGTCGAAAGCGGCGATTTTCGCGTCGCGGTCGATCCGGTGCAGCTCTATATCTCCATCGCCGGGCTGTGCTTCTTCTACCTCTCGAACAGCGCGACGCTCTCGGTGATCTTCGGCCGCGACCTCTTGAAGAAGCAGGCGCGGGACGAGCGGCTGGCGCACATGGTGGCGCTGGTGCTGGCGGCGCTGACGGGGAAATCGACCGCAGATTTCGGCAAGGCCGCCCGCCAGGCCGTGCAGTCGCCGGCACATCAGCCGGTGTAACATACGCACATCACCATCGTCATGGCCGGGCTTGACCCGGCCATCCACGCCCTTGTGCTGTCGCTGGACCTCACGTCGTGGATGCCCGGGTCAAGCCCGGGCATGACGGGGAGGGAGAGGGCACGAACGCGACGCGAAGCGTCCGCATGGGCGTGCGGATAGGCGCAACCGGCGCTTCATGTATCCACCAGACCTGTCAAACAGCCTAAGTGTATTCATCAAACACAGCTTCGCGATCTCGCGGCTTTATCCGCCCGAGGTTTGCCCGTGAATGTCCCGCCCTCCGGTCGGAGGGCGCAGGGAAGACCGGGTGCCTGCTGCACCCGCGGTCTCGCATGCCAATATGGAAGACAAAGGCGGCACACGAGCATACAGGTACAGTCGGGACATCCCGGCCTTCCCTGCGCAATGGCTTGACGGCTTATATCGTGCTCTCCCCGGAGAACGGCTGTTTTGCCTCCGTCGCCCGCGAGAAGCTTTCGCCTCCCGCGCGCTTGATGCCAGCACCGCGACATCGGGACCACACGACTTCGCCGTACGCGCCAGGCGCGCCCGTCTCGCGCACCCCTCGCGTCCACCGCATCCCGCCGCACGTCCGTGACGTTCGCGAGCGCCCCTCCATGGGCGGGACAAGCGGCGTTATGCCGGTGATTTGGGCGAGAACGAAAGCGGAATATTTTTGATTCATGGGGTTGACGCGATTTCGGAAAATCAGAAGTGATTTGGGCGACGGGTGGTTTGGACCGCGCAACGCCGGCGACACGCGTGGTTCCGGGCGCGTCGGAGCCTGGAGCGTCGTGCACCGTTACGCCGGACCCCGCGGACCGCCGTAAGAAAACCCGCTTGCCAGTATTTATCCAACGGGTTAATTTCTGTCCGACAACAAGAATGACCAGGGAGCGGAGCGTGGCGGAGCTGAAGCGCGAGGGCGGTTTGTCGAAGGCGCTGAATGCCGCGTGGGTGCGGCCGTTCCTGTTCCTGCTGTTCATCGTGGTCGCGTGGGACCTTGCCATCCGCCTGTTCCGGATTCCGGCCTACCAGATCCCGGCGCCGGGCGACGTCGTGGCGGTGCTTCGAACCGACTGGCCGGAACTGTTGCGGCAGGCCTGGCCGACCACCTACGCCACCGTCTGCGGTTTCCTGCTGTCGGCGGTGTTCGGCATTCCCGTCGCGATGCTGATCGCGGGATCGAAGACGGTGGAAAGCTATGTCTATCCGCTGCTGGTGTTTTCGCAATCGGTGCCGAAGATCGCGATCGCGCCGCTGTTCGTGGTGTGGTTCGGCTTCGGCATCATCCCGAAGGTGATTTCCGCGTTCCTGCTCGGCTTCTTCCCGGTGGTGGTGTCGGCGGTGCAGGGTTTCAAGTCGGTCGACCCTGACATGGTCGATCTCGCGCGGGCCATGCAGGGCAGCCGTTTCCGGGTGTTTTGCGCCGTCAACCTGCCGCACGCGATGCCCGCGATCTTCTCCGGATTGAAGGTCTCCATCACGCTTGCGGTGGTCGGCGCCGTGGTGGGCGAATTCGTCGGCTCCAATTCCGGGATCGGCTACGTGATGCAGCGCTCGATCGGAACGTTCGACCTGCCGACGATGTTTGCCGCGCTGGTGATCCTCGCGCTGCTCGGCGTGGTGCTGTTCTGGATCGTCGACCGCATCGAGCGCCTCGCAATCCCGTGGCACGTCAGCCAGCGCGACGACATCATTTTTGCCTCGTAAGCCAAATCAACAAGCGGCCTATCCAAGGGCTGTACCAATGCCAATCGGAGGAAGATAATGATACGGACGATAACGGCGATTTCCGCCGCCCTGATCTGGACCGCGCTTTCGGCGCTCCCGGCCTCCGCCGCCGACAAGGTGGTGCTGATGCTGAACTGGTACGTCTATGGCGAGCACGCGCCGTTCTATTACGGTAAGGCCAAGGGCATCTACGCCGCCGAAGGCATCGACCTCGAAATCCAGGAAGGCCGCGGCTCGGCGGCGACCACGCAGGCCGTGGCGGCGAAGACCGCGAATTTCGGCTATGTCGACGTTCCCACCATGATGCGCGCGGCCGTGAAGGGCGCCCCGGTCATCGCGACCGGCGTGCTGCTGCAGACCAGCCCGATGTCGGCGATGGGCTTTGTCGAGAAGAACATCAAGAAGCCGGAGGACATCAAGGGCAAGACGGTGGCGATCACGCCGGCGGATTCGATGACGCAGATCTGGCCGCTGTTCCTGAAGAAGACCGGCCTGAAGGAAAGCGATTTCCAGACGGTGGCCGGCGATGGCCAGACGAAGCTCAACGCCGTCATCAATGGTCAGGCCGACCTGCTGCTCGGCTACGTCATGGACCAGTCGATGAAGATCAAGGACGCGACCGGCAAGGACGTCAACGCGATCAAATTCGCCGACTACGGCATCAACATGGTCTGCTCCGGCATCGTCGCCAACACCGAGTTCGTCAAGGCCAATGCCGATCTCGTCAAGCGCTTCATGTCCGCGACGACCAAGGCGGTCGAAGCCGCCGAGAAGGACGCCAAGGGCGCCGCACAGTCGATCCTCGACGCCAATCCGAAGGGCGGCAAGATCGAAACGCTGACGCAGGGGTTTGAACTGACGATCCCGCTCTACCGCACGGCGGAAACCAAGGCCAGGCGGCCGTTCCAGGTCACCGATCAGAACATGACGGATTCGGTCAACCTGATGGTGGAGTATGGCGGGCTGGACGCCAAGGCCAAGGACAATCCGAAGGCGTTTTACACCAATGATTACCTGCCGCAGGGCGGTTCGTGAGCGGAAGAATGACAAATCTCTCGTCGTCCCCGCGCACGCGGGGACCCATAGCCACCGGCCTTGGTTGTTGCAGAAGGTCTCTGCCGCCGTGCCTCAATGAAATTGCACGGAGTATGGGTCCCTGCGTTCGCAGGGACGACGGGTGGAGAGAGTGTTTGCGATGAACCCGGCGGCCAAACCTACTGAGAACTATCAAGCCGGAGCGCATCTGCGCCTGGTGTCGGATCGCGGCGGCGCGGCGTCCGGCATCACGCTGTCCGGTGTCTCCAAAACCTATCGCTCGCGCGATGGCGACGTGCCGTCGCTGAAGCCGCTGGATTTCCATATCAACGATGGCGAGTTCTTCGTCGTGGTTGGCCCGTCCGGCTGCGGCAAGTCCACGCTATTGAAAATGATTTCGGGGCTGCTCGCGCCCTCGACCGGTGAAATCCTGGTCGATGGCGAACAGGTGACGAAACCGCACGGCAATGTCGGCATCGTGTTCCAGAACGCGCTGCTGCTGCCGTGGCGCAACATCCTCTCCAATGTGATGTTGCCGATCGACATGAAGAAGCTGCCGCGCGACGAGTATCTGGCGCGGGCAAAGGCGCTGCTGAAACTCGTCGGCCTCGAGGGGTTCGAGAAGAAGCTGCCCTGGCAGCTCTCCGGCGGCATGCAGCAACGCGCCTCGATCTGCCGCGCGCTGGTGCATGATCCAAAGATCATGCTGATGGACGAGCCGTTCGGCGCGCTCGACGCCATGACGCGCGAGAAGATGAATGTCGAGTTGATGCGGATCCAGCGCGAAACCGGCAAGACGGTGCTGCTGATCACGCATTCGATCCCGGAAGCGGTGTTCCTCGCCGACCGCGTGCTGGTTATGACCGAGCGGCCCGGCGCGATCGCGGCGATCTACGACGTCGCCTTGCCGCGCCCGCGCACGCTGGATTCGATGGCCGATCCCGCCTTCACCGAACTGGTGCAGCGGATCCGCAAGCATTTCTTCACCCAAAGCGCGCTGGATTAGGCCGATGCAGCCAGATCTGATGTCGGGGTCGTCCTGGCCGGGCCTGGCTAGGCCATCCACGTCATGCCACGCGCGACAACGAGCGTGGATGCCCGGGACAAGCCCGGGCATGACGCCTTTCCCTGGGGGGCTTTCGTGCGCCTGAAGCTGCGAGATATCGACTTCTTCGAACGTCCGGTGCAGTTTGCCCGGCCGTTCCGCTTCGGTGCGGTGACGATCGACGCGACGCCGCAGGCTTTCGTGCGGGTGGAGATCGAGGTCGAAGGCAAGGGCCGGTCTGTGGGGGCCGGCGCCGAGTTTCTGGTGCCGAAATGGTTCGACAAGCGGCCGCATCTGTCGCCGGAACAGACGGTAACGGCCTTGCGACGCTCGCTGCTGATCGCACGAGAGTTCTATCTGGCGCATTCCGGCTTCGAGACCGCCTTCGGATTGCACGCCGCGATCATCGGCGCCCAGATCGATGCCTGCGCCCGCGAAGACATTCCGCCGCTCGCGGCGGCTTACGGACCGGCGGAGATCGACAAGGCGGTTCTCGATGCGCTGCTGCGCGGCGCCGGCGTCAGCTTCTTTGACGGCATGGCCGCCAATATCGCCGGCATCGATGCGCGGCTGTCGCGCGATCTGCACGACGGCGACCTGTCGCAGTTCCTCGCCGGCCGCACGCGGCTGGAGCGCGTCGCGATCCGGCATACGGTTGGCATGGACGACAAGGTCGAAGGCGAGGGCGGTGTCGCCGATGCCAGGGAAAACGCAGGGGCGCGCTATTTCAAGCTCAAGCTCAACGGCGATCCCGAACATGATGCGAAACGGCTGGCCCGCATCGGCGGCGAACTTGCCACGCTGGCTTACGACTATCGCGTGACCCTCGATGCCAACGAGCAATACGCCGATCTTGCAGCACTGCGGGCGCTGGTTGATCGGCTGGATCGCGATATCGCGCTGCGGCCGATCGCGGCCAAGCTGCTCTATGTCGAGCAGCCCATGCCGCGCGACATCACCCGTCAATCGCCGCTGGGTGCGCTGGCGCAGCGCGATTTCATCGTCGATGAGGCTGACGATTCCTACGACGCGTTTCCGGCGGCGCGGGCGCTCGGCTATCGGGGTGTCTCGTCCAAGTCCTGCAAGGGCCTCTACAAGTCGGTGATCAACGCGACCCGCGCGGCGAAATGGAGTGCGGACGGCGAGAAAGCCTTCATCGCAGGCGAGGACCTGACCTGCCAGGCCGGCCTGGCCGTGCAGCAGGATCTGGCGCTCGGCGCGCTGATCGGCGTCACCCACGCCGAACGCAACGGCCACCATTATGTCGACGGATTTGGCAATACGCCGGCTGCCGAGGCCGAAGCGTTTCTCGGCAGCCATCCCGATCTCTACACCCGCGACGGCGGCAAAGTCCGGCTCGCGATCCATGACGGCGATCTCCTCACGGGATCGCTGACCACACCGGGTTTTGCCAGCTCAGTCCTTCCGGATTGGACCACGATGCAGCCGCTGGCGCAGCCAGTGCCGCGAACTTCCCTGGAGAAAGCAGTATGAGCACCAAACGCCTTGGCCTGATCATGAACGGCGTGACCGGCCGCATGGGCCTGAACCAGCACCTGATCCGCTCCATCATCGCGATTCGCGACCAGGGCGGCGTGCTGCTCTCGAACGGGGACCGCATGCTGCCGGATCCGATCCTGGTCGGCCGCGACGCCGAAAAGGTCGAGCGGCTGGCGAAGCGATTTAACGTCGACCGCTGGTCGACCGATCTCGACAAGGCGCTGGCCAACCCGGGCGACACCATCTTCTTCGACGCCGCGACCACGCAGGCGCGGCCCTCGCTGCTGACCCGGGCGATCAACGCCGGCAAGCACGTCTATTGCGAGAAGCCGATCGCGACCAATCTCGAGGAAGCGATCGCGGTGCTGAAGCTCGCCAACGCCCGGGGCGTCAAGCACGGCACCGTGCAGGACAAGCTGTTCCTGCCGGGCCTGAAGAAGCTCGCCTTCCTGCGCGATTCCGGCTTCTTCGGCCGGATGCTCTCGGTGCGCGGCGAGTTCGGCTATTGGGTGTTCGAGGGCGGCTGGCAGGAGGCGCAGCGGCCGTCGTGGAACTACCGCAGCGAGGACGGCGGCGGCATCATCCTCGACATGGTCTGCCACTGGCGCTACGTGCTCGACAACCTTTTCGGCGAGGTCGAGAGCATTTCCTGCCTCGGCACCACGGACATTCCCGAACGCTTCGACGAGAAGGGCAAGAAGTACACCGCGACCGCCGACGACTCCGCCTACGCCACCTTCCGTCTCAAAGGCGGCGTGATCGCGCATATCAACATGAGCTGGGTGACGCGGGTCTATCGCGACGACCTCGTCACCTTCCAGGTCGACGGCACCCACGGTTCGGCGGTGGCGGGCCTCACCGATTGCGTGATCCAGGCGCGCCAGGCGACGCCGCGGCCGGTGTGGAATCCGGACGAGAAGCGAACCCATGACTTTTACGCCGACTGGCAGAAGGTGCCGGAGAACGTCGTCTACGACAACGGTTTCAAGGAGCAGTGGGAAATGTTCATCCGCCATGTCTGCGAGGATGCGCCCTATAAATTCACGCTGCTGGAAGGCGCCAAGGGCGTGCAGCTCGCCGAATGCGCCCTGCAGAGCTGGCGCGAGCGGCGCTGGATCGACGTTGCCCCGATCAAGGTGTGAGGAGGCCCGACCATGAACAAGCCTGTGCTGCCGATGTCCTCGCTGTCGCTGAAGCTGCCGACGGCGGATCGTTCGATCGAGACCTATCGCCTGGCGGCGTCGCGGACGTTTCCGGCGAAGCTGGAAGGCGCGCTCAACCGCGTGGCGTTCTCGGCCGCGCATGTGGTCGCCGATCCGCTGGCCGACAACGACCCGTGGCTTTCACCCGCGATCGACTGGGACCGCACCATCGCATTTCGTGAGCATGTCTGGGATCTCGGCCTCGGCGTGGCCGAGGCGATGGACACCGCGCAGCGCGGCATGGGGCTGGACTGGCCGACGTCGCTGGAGCTGATCCAGCGCTCGGTCAGGGCCGCCAGGGCGCGCGGCAATGCGCTGGTGTTCTCCGGCGCCGGCACCGACCATCTGGCGGTGGAAGACGCCCGGTCGATCGACGACGTGATCCGGGCCTATGAAGCGCAGATCGCCGCGGTGGAGAACGCCGGCGGCCGCATCATCCTGATGGCGTCGCGCGCGCTGGCCAGGCTCGGCCGCAGCGCCGGCGATTACGCCAAGGTCTATGACCGCGTGCTGGGCCAGGTGCGCGAACCCGTGATCATCCACTGGCTCGGCGACATGTTCGACCCGGCCCTGGCGGGCTATTGGGGCACCGCCGATCTCGACCAGGCGATGGATACGGCGGTCGCGATCATCAACGCCAACGCCGCCAAGGTCGACGGCGTCAAGGTCTCGCTGCTCGATAAGCAGCGCGAGATCGACATGCGCCGGCGGCTTGACAAGACCGTCAAGATGTATACCGGCGACGACTTCAACTATGCCGAACTGATCGCCGGCGACGAACAGGGTTTTTCGCATGCGCTGCTCGGCATCTTCGACGCCATTGCGCCCGCGGCGTCCTACGCGCTGTCGCGGCTGGCGGCAGGGGATGAAGCCGGCTTCCACGACGTGCTGGGGCCGACGGTGCCGCTGTCGCGCCATATCTTCCGCGCGCCGACACGCTTCTACAAGACCGGCATCGTGTTCATGGCCTGGCTCAACGGCCACCAGGATCATTTCACCATGGTCGGCGGGCAGGAGAGCACGCGCTCGACGCTGCATCTGGCCGAACTGTTCAGGCTTGCGGACCGGGCCGGGCTGCTTTCCAACCGCGAACTGGCGACGCGGCGCATGAAGACGTTTCTTGCCACGCGCGGCATCGAGGCCTGATGCGCGATTTCTCCAACGATCACCGCTGGCTGTCGCTGAACACGGCGACCGTCCGCAAGCAGGGCGATCTCGTCGCCATCATCGAGGCCTGCGCGCGGCACGGCATTCGCGCCATCGATCCGTGGCGCGACCAGGTCGCGTCCGTCGGACTCGATCGCGCGGCGCGCGCGGTGCGCGACGCGGGGCTGGAATTGTCGGGCTATTGCCGCGGCGGCATGTTCACCTCCGATGCGCCGCGCCGCGGCGAGGTGCGCGACGACAATCGCCGCGCGGTCGACGAAGCGAAGGCGCTGGGCGCGCCGTGCATCGTGCTGGTCGCCGGCGGCCTGCCGCAATATTCGCGGCCGGGCAGCACCGCGTCGAAGGATATCCTGGCGGCGCGCGCGCAGGTGCAGGATGCCATCGCCGAGATGCTCGACTACGCCAAGACGGCGAACATGCCGCTGGCGATCGAGCCGCTGCACCCGGCCTATGCCGCCGATCGCGCCTGCGTCAACACGACGAAGCAGGCGCTCGATCTGTGCGACCGGCTCGATCCGCAGCGCACCGGCATGCTCGGCGTCGCGCTCGACGTCTATCACATCTGGTGGGATCCCGAACTGATGCCGCAGATCGCGCGCGCCGGGAAAGACCGCCTGCTCGCGTTTCACGTCTGCGACTGGCTGGTGCCGACCAGGGACATTCTCAACGATCGCGGCATGATGGGCGACGGCGTCATCGACATCACATCCGTGCGATCGGCGGTCGAGGCGCAAGGGTTTGCCGGTTATTCCGAGATCGAGATCTTCTCGAACGACTGGTGGGACAAGCCGATGGACGAGGTGTTGCGCACCTGCATCGAGCGACATCGGAGCGTCGTGTAGCGCGCTCAGGCCAAATCCTGCGCGCACTGTCTCGGCAGCGAACGATGGTGTCCCGCCGTGGAACGGACGTTGCCGATCCGGGACAACGAGCCGGATGAGAACGCTTCCGGGTTCCGGATTTAACCTTTGTCCACGCCATTTAGCTTAACAAAGGGTTAGCGTTGCGCCTCGAACGGCTACGGCATTACCTGCATCGTACGGAGAGCGTCTCCCAAAGCGATGAGCGGCAACATGAAAATCCTCTACGCAATTGCGACCCTCGCCCTGCTGTCGTCCTCGGCGCAGGCCTGGCAGACCGTCGAGCGCTGCACCTACAGCAAGTTCAATGGCAGGGTATGCACGACCTCCTACCTCGATGATCCCGTGCGGAACGCCGCGCAGGATCAGGAAGACGAGCGGGCCAGGCGCGCCAGCATCGAGAAGTGGGAGGCCTACTGCAAGCCGCGCCGCACCTATGACGACGAAGGCGTCGTCCGCCTGCAATATGCGCGCAAGGGCTGCGAGTTCGGACGCAGCGAGTAGCCGGCGTTACGCCCGACGCCCGCTTACCGACAACCGCTAAATCTTTATCGACCAAATTGCGCAGCGGTTAGTGACATCGCTTTACACCGCCTCAATGCCGGCCGGTCAATCCTGACCGACGGCATTCAATTCAAGAGGCAGTCTCCATGCGCGTCCTCATCGCACTCTCGATCGTCGTCGCCTCGGTCACGTCAGCGTCCGCGCAGTTTGCGATGGATCATGGCCGCGCGGCCGACGCCGCCCAGGCTGCCGGCGCCGCGAAGGCCGCAGCGGATGCCAAGGCCGCGCCGGGAACAGCCGGTGCGCCGCCGCTCCCCAGCCAGCAAACCAATTTTTATATCGGCGGCGCCTCGATCGTCCGGGTGATCTCCCGGACGGCGGAAGAACTGAAGGCGGATGAAGCCGAACAGGCGGCCTGGCGCGAGCGCTGCCGTCCGATCGTGATCGAGGACCGCGACGGGTTGCGCCGCGTCAGATACGCCGAACGCGACTGCGATCTCTCCAACCACAACACCGCGGGGAATTGAGCCGCACGCCGCGGCGCGAAGGCCTTGCCGCGGTGACGCGGCATCTCGATGCAAACCGGGATCGCCCGCGCCTTACCCGCCTCTGTCCCTGCCGGACTCGCAAGGCACGCTGAGAAAACCGCGGAAACGCACCCGGCCGCCACGCACGGGGTCGCCGGCCAGCGCATAGTCCGGAAAGCGCGCGAGGAAGCGCGAGATCGCGATCGCGCCCTCGAGCCGGGCCAGCGCCATGCCGGCGCATTGATGCGCGCCGGTGCCGAAGGCGAGATGCCGGTTGGGCGTGCGGCCGATATCGAACCGTTCGGGATCGGCAAACTGCGCCGGATCGCGATTGGCGGCCCCGATGCACAGCGTCACCGGCGTGCCCGCCGGCATGGCGATGCCGCCCAGTTCGAACGGCTCGACGATCATGCGGTTGCCGAGCTGGTTGGAGCTCTCGAACCGCAGCATTTCCTCGATGGCGGTTTTGATCAGCGCGGGATGCCTGATCAGCCGCGTCTTTTCGTCGGGATGGCGCGACAGGGCCACCAGGCCGTTGCCGATCAGGTTGGTGGTGGTCTCGTGGCCGGCATTGAGCAGGAAGATGCAATTGTGCAGCAATTCCTTCTCGGTCAGCCGCTCGCCCTTGTCCTCGCCCTGAATCAGCCGGGTCAGCACGTCGCGATCGGGATTGCCGGGCCTGGCCCGTCGCCGCGCCACCAGGCCTTCGAGGTAGGCGAGGAAGTCCTGCACCGCCGCATTGCCGCGCGAAAAAGCTTCCGGGCTGACCACGGGCTCCAGCGCGCCGAGGATCGCCAGCGACCAGTCGCGCAGGGGGCCGCGCTCATCCTCGGGCACGTCCAGCAGGTTGCCGATCACCTCGATCGGGATCGCGGCGGCGAAATCGTCGATCAAATCCACCCTGCCTTTGGCGGCGATGGCGTCGAGCAGGCGATCGACCAGCCGGACCAGATCCGGCTCCATCCCGGCGATCGCGCGCGGCGACAGCGCGCCCGTGATCAGGCGGCGGACGCGGGTATGGGCCAGCGGATCGTTGAAGACGAGGCTGGTGGTGTGGTGCTCGTAGAGCAGGGAAGCGCCATATTTCGGCGCGAACTCCTGCTTCTTGTCCGATGAAAAGCTCCTGGTGTTCTTGTAGGCGGTCACCAGGTCATCGTAGCGGGTCAGGAAATAGGAGCCGTTCGGCATCCGCTTGACCGGGTCGGTCTCGCGCAGCGCGCGGTAGGTCGGGTAGGGATCGGCATAGAATTCCGGCGTCAGCCTTTCGAGGTCGAAGGTGGCCGCCAATGCGCGCGCATCCGAAATCATGGCCCGCCCCCCTCGGGAAGATGATGTTGGCGACATCAAAATTAGTCGCACTTGCAACGACGTTAGATGCTGGACGTCAAGCGTCAAGCCGGACCGTGGGCCGGGGCGCAGCGGGTTGGCGGCGCGCGCCGGTTGCGGCCGATGGTCCGGGAAGGCGTTAAGATGCGCGGCGGAGTTGTGGAAAAATCGTGTCCAAACAAGGCGATGGGATGTGTCTTGGATGCAACCCGGCAACGGAAAGTAGCTGGCGCGGTGCAATAGAACCTTGACTCCAAATTGGTGAGTAATTACTCACGCTCCCATGTCCACCCTGCGCATGACCAGTGACTTGCGGCGGCAGTTGATCCTGAGCGCCGCGAAACGATGCTTCGCCCGCCATGGCTTTGCCGGCACCACCACCAAGAGCGTGGCGGCGGCCGCGTCGATTTCGGAAGGCTTGCTGTTCAAGCACTTTCCCTCCAAGGCGGCGCTCTACGCCGAGATCCTCGCGGAGGAATGCGAAGCCGATCCGGATTTCGCAAACCTGCTCGACCAGGCGCCTTCGACGGCCACCCTGGTGGAACTGGTCAAGGGCATGGTCGGCCATTTCCTGGCGGTTTCGGACGGCTCCGACCAGGAGGAAGCGCAGCGGATGCGGCTGATGACGACGAGCCATCTCGACGACGGCGAGTTCGCGCGGCTGCTCTACGACAAGATCGGCGGCCTGATCGGGCCGGCGTTCACGGCCTCGATCGAAAGCGCCGTCGCCTCGGGCGACGCGGCGCGGATCGGCGGCGATCCGCTGAATTTGTTCTGGTTCGCGCACCACACCGTGCTGATGGCGGCGCTGACCCGGCTTCCCGCCGTGCCCTGCCTGGCCTACGGCAACGCCGCCGATCTGGAGCGGCAACTGACCCAATTCATCCTGCGCGGCATCGGGCTGACCGAGGCCGCCATTGCGTTCCATCTGGACTGCGGTCCGTCGCCGAATGCGGCACGACCGGCAAATGCAGAAAGTGCATGACATGAATATCGTGACCGAACCCAAGCTGTCGGGAAAACCGATCGCGGACAAGACGCACAAGCGCCCGGTGCGGATGGTGCGCTGGTTCATCGTCGTCGGATTGCTGCTGGCGCTCCTGGTCGGCGGCCTGGTCTGGTTCAACTATTTCCGCGGCAAGATGATCGCGCAGTTCTTCGCGACCATGAAGCCGCCGCCGGCGAGCGTCAACGTCGCCACGGCGACGTCGGAGACGGTGCCGAACCTGCTGACCGCGGTCGGCGATCTCGCGGCCGTGCACCAGGTCAATGTGACGTCCGATGTCAACGGGCGCATCACCGACATCCTGTTCACCGCGGGCGCCAGCGTGAAGGCGGGCACGCCGCTGGTGCAGCTGTTCGACGGGCCGGACCAGGGCGATCTCGCCAACTTCAAGGCGCAGCAGCGCGTGGCGCAACTGACGCTGGATCGCGCCAAGCAGCTCGCCGAGCGCCAGGTCGGCCCGCAGACCACGGTGGATTCCGCGCAGGCCGCGTTCGATCAGGCCAGCGCCGGCATCGCCAAGACGGAAGCCATCATCTCGCAGAAGCTGGTGCGGGCGCCGTTCGACGGCGAACTCGGCGTTCGCAAGGTCGAGGTTGGGCAATATCTGACCGCCGGCACCCAGATCGTCTCGCTGACCGATCTGTCGATGCTGTTTGCGAACTTCACCGTCACCGAAAAGGATTCCGGCCAGCTCAAGGTCGGCCAGGTCGTCCGCATCGCGGTCGACGCCTATCCCGGCCGCACCTTCGAGGGCAAGATCACGACCATCGAGCCGCAGATCGACACCGGCACGCGCAACATCCGCGTCCAGGCGACGATCCAGAATCCGGACAAGATCCTCAAGCCCGGCATGTTCGCCACCACCACCGTGGTGCTGCCGGACAAGCCGCCGGTCGTCACCGTGCCGGAAACCGCGGTCGATTACACGCTGTATGGCGACTCGGTCTACCTCATCACCGAGAAGAAAGAGGATGACGGCAAGACCAGCCTCACCGTGACGCGGACCTTCGTGCAGACCGGCAACCGTGTCTCCGGCCGCGCCGAGATCCTAAAGGGGCTGAAGCCGGGCGATCGCGTCGTGGCGCTCGGCCAGCTCAAGCTGCAACCGGGAGCCGCGGTCACCATTTCGGAGAATCCGACGCCGCCGATCCCGGCGAAGCCGCCGCGCTACTGACACGGCGCACCTGACACATGGGCGCGGCACGAAACGGCCGCGCCGCCTTACCTGCGGGCAGCGATCTGTTGTGAACCAGATCGCGCCCGGGATGCCGAACCCTGCGGGATATCTGCGATGGCCTTAACCGATATTTTCATCAAGCGCCCGGTCCTGTCGATCGTCGTCAGCCTGCTGATCCTGCTGATCGGCCTGCGCGCCGCCAGCGTGTTGCCGATCCGGCAATATCCGAAACTGTCGAACACCGTCGTCAACGTCACCACGGTTTATCCCGGCGCATCCGCCAATTTGATCCAGGGCTTCATCACCACGCCGATCGAGCAGGCGGTCGCCTCCGCCGAAGGCGTCGACTACATCACCTCGTCCTCGGTGCAGGGCACCAGCACGATCCAGGTTTACATCAAGCTGAACTTCGACCCGAACCAGGCGCTGACCGAGGTGCTCGCCAAGGTGAACTCGGTCAGATACCTGATCCCGAAGGAATCCAACGACCCGATCGTCACCAAGACCACCGGCCAGACCACGGCGGTGATGTATCTCGGCTTCTCCAGCGACGAGCTCTCGGGTTCCGCGATCTCCGATTACCTGACGCGCGTGGTGCAGCCGGTGCTGTCGACGGTCGACGGCGTGGCGTCCGCCGACATTCTCGGCGGCCAGACCTTTGCGATGCGGTTGTGGCTCGACCCGGTCAGGATGGCGGGACGCGGCGTGTCGCCCACTGACGTGTCGCAGGCCATCGCCGCCAACAACTTCCAGGCCGCGGCCGGGCAGGCCAAGGGTTATCTGATCGTTTCGAACATCCAGACCAATACCGACCTGCGAAACCTCGACCAGTTCAAGAAGATGATCGTCAAGTCGAAGGACGGCGGCTTCGTGCGGATCGAGGATATCGCCAACGTCGAACTGGCCGCCCAGAGTTCGGACGCCAGCGTCGCCTTCAGCGGCGAGCGCGCGATCTTCATCGGCGTGCAGGCGACGCCGCAAGGCAACCCGCTGACGCTGGTCAAGGGCGTGCGGGCGCTGATGCCGGAAATCGAACGCAATCTGCCGCCGTCGATGAAGATGAAGGTGGCCTATGATTCCACGAAATTCATCCAGTCCTCGATCGACGAGGTGAAGAATACCCTGATCGAGGCGGTGGCGATCGTCGTGGTCGTGATCTTCCTGTTCCTGGCCTCGTTCCGCTCGGTCATCATTCCCGTAGTGACGATTCCATTGTCGCTGATCGGCGTCTGCAGCCTGATGCTGGCGCTGGGCTTCAGCTTCAATCTCCTGACGCTGCTGGCGATGGTGCTGGCGATCGGCCTCGTGGTCGACGACGCCATCGTCGTGGTCGAGAACATCCACCGCCACCTCGAAGAGGGCAAGACGCCGGTGCAGGCATCGCTGCAGGGGGCGCGGGAAATCGTCGGCCCCGTGATCTCGATGACGATCACGCTCGCTGCCGTGTATGCGCCGATCGGCTTCCTCGGCGGCCTGACCGGTTCGCTGTTCCGCGAATTCGCGTTCACACTGGCCGGATCGGTGATCGTGTCAGGCGTGATCGCGCTGACGCTGTCGCCGATGATGTGCTCGATGCTGTTGAAGAGTTCGGAGGAGGGACGGTTCGCCAGGCTGGTCAACCGGGTGTTCGGCGCGATGACGCGGTGGTACGGCCGCCAGCTCGACCGCTCGCTTGACTATCGCCCGATCACCGGCCTGTTCGCGCTGACGATCCTCGGGCTGGTCGGCTTCCTCTACATGAACACCTCCAAGGAACTGGCGCCCGAGGAAGACCAGGGCATCGTGTTCTCGGTGACCAAGGCGCCGAAATACGCCAACATCGACTATGTCGACTTCTACGGCGACAAGCTCGACAAGGCATTCGCGAAATTTCCGGAAACCGACCTGACCTTCGTCCTGAACGGCATCAACGGACCGCAGGGCGGCATCGCCGGCATGCTGCTGAAGCCGTGGGACGAGCGCACGCGTTCCTCGATTAAGCTGAAGCCGCTGGTGCAGGCGGAGCTCAGCAAGATCGAGGGCGTGCAGGCGTTCGCCTTCAACCTGCCGCCGCTGCCCGGCGGCCCCGGCGGCCTGCCGATCCAGATGGTGATCAATTCCACCGAGGGATTCCAGGCGGTCTACGAGCAGATGGCCAGGATCAAGGACGCCGCGCGCAAGAGCGGCATGTTCATCGTGTCCGACAGCGACCTCGATTTCAATCAGCCGGTGGTGCGGGTTTCGATCGACCGTTCCAAGGCCAGCGATCTCGGCATCAACATGTCGCAGGTCGGCGCGACATTGCAGACGCTCTTGGGCGGCAATTATGTCAACCGGTTCAATCTCGAGGGGCGGTCCTATCAGGTGATTCCGCAGGTGCCGCGCGGCATGCGCTTGTCGCCGGAATCGCTCGGCGGCTATTACGTCCCGACCAACACCGGGCAATTGGTGCCGCTGTCGACCATCGTGTCGATCGAGACCGCCACCGACCCGAACTCGCTGACGCATTACAACCAGCTCAACTCCGCGACCTTCTCGGCGGTGCCGATGCCGGGCGTCACCGTCGGCCAGGCCGTCGACTTCCTGGAAGGCGAGGCCAAGAAGATGCCTACCGGCTTCGGCCATGATTACCTGGCCGACTCGCGCCAGTATGTGCAGGAAGGCAACCAGCTCGCCATCACCTTCGGGTTTGCGCTGATCATCATCTTCCTGGTGCTGGCGGCGCAATTCGAGAGCCTGCGCGATCCCCTGGTTATCATGATCAGCGTTCCCATGGCGATCGTCGGCGCCCTGATCCCGCTGTTCTTCGGCGTGGCGACCATCAACATCTACACCCAGGTCGGGCTGCTGACGCTGGTCGGCCTCATCACCAAGCACGGCATCCTGATGGTGGAGTTCGCCAACGAACTGCAGCTCAAGGAAGGCCTCGACAAGCGCTCGGCGATCGAAATGTCGGCCCGCATCCGGCTGCGTCCGATCCTGATGACGACGGCGGCAATGGTCACCGGCCTGATCCCGCTGCTGACCGCGACCGGCGCCGGCGCCGCCAGCCGCTTCTCGATCGGCCTCGTCGTCGTCTCCGGCATGTCGATCGGCACGCTGTTCACGCTGTTCGTGCTGCCGGCGGTCTATGTCTGGCTGGCCACCGACCACCAGGCCGACGCCAGCTCGCAGCGCACCAGGGAGATCGCCGATTTCGACCTCGGCAAATCGGGCCTCAAGCCGACCTGACCCAGCCCCCAGGATGGCGAGCGGGCGACGGCAGCGGAAATCGCTGCCGTCGCTTTTTTGTGTCCAGCTCCGGCAACGGCCGCTAGGCTCCTCATTCCAGAGCAACAGGAGGCACGATGACGACGAGCGACTTTCCGGCGGGCAACTACCGCTTCATCCCGGGCGTGTTTCAGTATTCCGCGGGCGTCGCGGCCAGCAGCGGCTTTGAGATCGAGCGGGTGCGCTTCGACAAATGGGTGCCGCTGGCGGAGGGGTTTGCGCAGATCGCCAAGTACATCGAGGCGGCGGGCCGGCCGCTGACCTCGTTCTGCGCCTGCGAATTGCGCTCGCCGGCCGCCTTCACCGACGAGGGCTTTCGTAATTTCAACCTGCACTACGTCAAGACGCTGGCGGCGTGGGGCATCTATGACGGCACGACCAACCCGGTGGCGCGCAGCAACGTCTGTCCCGAGATCGATCCGCCGTCCGAGCCGTCGTTCCACGCTTTTTCATTCACCCGGCCGAGCACGAGCCCGACGCCGACCTTCGTGATCGCCGGCAGCGGTGAATCGCAGGAGGGCAATGCCAGCTACGCCGAACGCACGGTGCGCTACCGCGACATCAGCCCGGACGGCATCGCTGAAAAGGTTCGCTACGTCGCCGGCGTGATGGAGCGCCGCATGGGCGAATTCGGCCTCGGCTGGAAGGATGCGACGGCTGTGCAGACCTACACGATCCGCGAATTTCACCACGTCTTCGCCGAAGCGCTGGTCCGCCGCGGCGCCGCGCGGGGCGGACTGACGTGGCACTACGCCCGGCCGCCGGTGATCGATCTGGAGTATGAGATGGATTGCCGCAGGGTGATGCGGGAAGTGGTGATCTAGCCGGTCTCAAGAACCTCCGCCGTCATTCCGGGGCGCGCTTCGGCGCGAACCCGGAATCCAACTTGCCGCAGAGCAAATGTCGCGATGGATTCCGGGCTCTCGCTACGCGAGCCCCGGAATGACGGCTGAGGCCTAGCGCTCTCTTGGGTCCAGCGCATCGCGCAGGCCGTCGCCGACCAGGTTGAACGACAGCACCACCAGGAAGATCGCGACCCCGGGCCAGATCGCCATCCACGGCGCGTTGGTCAGGAAGCGTTGCGCGGCGTTGAGCATGCTGCCCCAGGATGGGGCGGGTGGCTGCTGGCCGAGGCCAAGAAAGGACAGCGCGGCTTCCGCGATGATCGCCGCGGCGGCCGACAGCGTCGCCTGCACCAAGAGCGCCGGCATGATGTTGGGCAAAATATGAAACAGCGCGATACGCCAGCGCGGGTTGCCCATCGCGCGCGCGGCCTCGACATAATCCTCGACTTTCACGCTCATCACCTGGCCGCGCGTCAGGCGGACGAAAATCGGCGTCGCCGAGATGCCGATCGCGATCATCGCGTTGCCGAGGCTCGGCCCGAGAAAGGCGGCCAGTGCGATCGCCAAAATCAGGAACGGGCAGGCCAGCATCGCATCCGTCATGCGGCTGATCAGCGCGTCGATCCAGCCGCCGCGATAACCCGATAACAACCCGAGCGGCACGCCGATCGACAGCGCGATGCCGACCGAGATCGCGCCGGCCAGCAGCGAGGCCCGTGCGCCATAGATCACGCGGGCGAGTATGTCGCGGCCGAGATCGTCGGTGCCGAACCAGTGCAGCGCGGAGGGCGGCTTGCGCACCAGCGACCAGCTCGTCGCGGTCGGTTCAAAAGGCGAGATCAGCGGCGCGAACACCGCGAGAAAAACGAAGACCGCGATCACGACGAGGCCGACGACCGCGCCCTTGCGCCTGAACAGCCGGCGCAGCGCGCGCCGCGCCGGGCTTTCCAGTTCGTCGGAAGTATTGAGCTTTATCGCGCCGAGCGCCGCGTCGGTCATGGTTCAAGCCCTCAGCCGCGGATTGACGAGGACATAGGCGAAATCGGCGATCAGATTGAGCGTGATGTAGATGGTCGCCGTCGTCAGCACCACGCCCTGCACGACAGCATAGTCGCGGTTGAACACCGCGTCGACGATCAGCTTGCCGAAACCGGGAATCGAAAAGATCTGCTCGGTCAGCACCGCGCCCGACAGCAGCGTGCCGAGTTCGAGCGCGCCGAGCGTGATCACCGGCGTCAGCGCGTTGCGCATGGCGTGCTTGAGGATGACCGATCGCTCGGCGAGGCCCTTGGCGCGCGCGGTGCGGACATAGTCGCTTTCCAGCACCTGCAGCATGGCGTTGCGGGTATGGCGCATCAGGATCGCGGCGATGGCGTTGCCGAGCACGAAGGCCGGCATGATGGTGGAGGCGAGGCTGGCGCGCCAGTTCTCCGACAGCGGCACATAGCCTGAAGCGGGCAGCCAGCCGAGCTCGACCGAGAACAGGAAGATCAGCATGATGCCGAGCCAGAAGTTCGGCGTCGAGATGCCCCACAGCGCGAACAGGTTGGCGCCATAGTCCCAGGCGGTACCTTTCTTGACCGCGGAGACGATGCCGGCGGGAATGCCGATCAGGAACGCGATCACGATCGCCATCGACGCCACCTGCATCGTCACCGGCAGCTTCTGTCCAATCAGCTGCAGCACCGGCACCTTGATGCGCAGCGACTCGCCGAGATCGCCCGACAGCACGCCCTTGATCCAGAAGGCATACTGAATCGGGATCGGCTGATCGAGCTTGTACTGCTGGCGGATCTGCTCGATGACCGCGGGATCGCGCTCCTCGCCGGCCATCACCAAAGCAGGGTCCCCGGGCAGCAGGTGCTGGAGCGAGAAGATCAGCAGCGACACGAAGAAAAGGGTCGGGATCAGCTGCAGGATGCGCTGGCCGAGGAAGTTCAGCATGGCATCATCCGTTTCCGTCAGCCATGCTCACTTCAGTTTCAGCCCGACCACGCGCACCAGCCCGTCCGGCATCTGCCGGTAGCCCTCGAGCTTCGTGGAATGCGCGATCAGCAGTTTGGGATGATAGAGATAGATCAGCGGCACGTCGGCGAGCACGACCTTGGTCAGCTTCTCGTAGATCGCCATGCGCTGCGCCTTGTCGTTGACGAGGCGGGCGTCTTCCAGCGCCTTGTCGGCTTCCGGGTTGGAATAGCCGCCGTCATTCTGCGGCGCCTTGCTGTGCAGGAAGACGAAGGCGTTGCCATCGGGATCGATACGTCCGCTCCAGGGAATCAGGAAGGCTTGGAATTCGCCGGCCTGGGCCTGCTTGAAGGAGGTCGCGAACTCGATGGTGCGGATCTTCAGGTCGAAGCCGACTTCCGACGCCATCGACTGCAGCACCTGCGCGACGGCCTCGTTCTCCGCGCCGAGCGGCACCATGAGGTCGACCGTGACCGGGAGGGAGACGCCGGCTTCCTTCAGCAACGCCTTGGCCTTGGCGGCGTCGCGCGGCTTGACGGGAAATCCCTTCTGATAGAACGGATGATCGGGGCTGACCCATTGGTTGCCCGGAAAGAACTCGCCGTTGAACACGACCTGATTGAGCGCCTCGCGGTCGATCGCCAGATCGAGCGCCTGCCGCACCTTGGCGGACTGGCTGAGCCCGCCCTTGTTCTTGTCGTTGTTGATGTTGAGGGTGAGGCCCATATAGCCGATGCTGGGCGCCGTCGACAGTTTCAGCTTGCTGTCGGAACGAACCGCCTTGATGTCGGTCGCCAGCACGCGCTCGATCAAATCGAGGCCGCCCGATTTGAGGTTGGCGAGCCGCACCGTGGAATCCACGATCGGCAGGAACACCACGCGGTCGATGAAGATGTTTTCCTTGTTCCAGTAGTCGGAAAATTTCTCGAACACCATGCGGTCCTGCTGCACGCGCTCGACGAACTTGTAAGGCCCGGCGCAGACCGGGCTCTGGCCGAACTTGTCGCCGAGCGCCTTCGCAGCCTTCGGCGACACCATCATGCCCGCTCGGTCGGTGAGCTGCGCGATCAGCGGCGCGAACGGCGACTTGAGCACGAGCTTGATGGTGAGGGGATCGACGACATCGACATGGTCGACGCTCGCCAGTTCCGGCTTGCGAAACGAGGTCGGCAGCGTCAGATGGCGGTCGATCGAGAATTTGGCGGCTTCGGCGTCCAGCGGCTCGCCGTCATGGAATTTGACGCCGGGGCGGAGCTTGATCGTCATCTCCTTGCCATCGGCTGACGTCTCATGCGAGAGCGCCAGCTGCGGCACGATGTTGAGCTTCTCGTCGATGTCGAACAACTTGTCGCAGACGGCCGAGAACACGATGCGTCCGACATAGGTGCGGCTGATCGAGGGGTCGAGCACGTCGGGGTCCTGGGCGATGCCGATGCGCAGCGTGCTCTGGGCATGCACCTCTGACGACAGCAGCAGCGCGGCTGCGGCCAATGCCAGGCGCGAGAATTTTGTCATACACGACCCCATATCCATCAATTCACTCTGTGGCTGCCCTGACCGTACTAACCCCGCCGCCCCTTGCAGCTTCCGTGCCTTTGCCGAAGGCCGCGACTAATTTTTCCAGGGCGGGCGAGAAGTTGTCGTCCTCCGCCGCGATCGCCTCCGGCGGCGGCAATTCCGCTGCGCGATGGCAGGCGGTGGCATGTCCTGCACCGTCCGCGAGCAATTGCGGTATTTCCACGCGGCAGCGCTCGATCGCGTAGGGGCAGCGGGTATGAAACCGGCAGCCGGCGGGCGGGTTCAGGGCGCTCGGCATCTCCCCCTGCAGCATAATTCGGCTGCGCCTTGCCCGCGGTTTGGGCACGGGAATGGCCGAGAGCAGCGCCCGGCTATAGGGGTGGCGGGGCGCCGCAAACAGCGTTTCGGCGTCCGCGGTCTCGACGATCACGCCGAGGTTCATCACGGCGACCCGGTCGGCGATGTGTTTCACCACCGCGAGGTCGTGGCTGACGAAGATGTAGGCGAGGCCGAGCCGGTCCTGCAGGTCGCGCAGCAAATTGAGGATCTGCGAGCGGATCGAGACGTCGAGCGCCGACACCGGTTCGTCGCAGATGATCAGTTTCGGCTCCACCGCGAGCGCCCGGGCAATCGCGATGCGCTGGCGCTGGCCGCCGGAGAATTCGTGCGGGTAGCGGCGCGCCAGACGCGGCTCGAGCCCGACCAGCCGCAAAATCTCCTCGACCCGCTGGCGCCGTTGCGCGGGCGGCACCAGACCGTGCAACGCCAGCGGCTCGGTCAGGATCTGGCTGACGGTCATGCGCGGGTTGAGCGAGGCGTAGGGGTCCTGAAAGATGATCTGCGCATCGCGGCGAAAGGCGCGCAAGGCGTTGGCGTCGAGCGTGCCGAGGTCGCGGCCTTCGAAGCGGACGGTCCCCGCATCCGGTTCGATCAGGCGCAGCACAAGCCGGCTCACGGTGGATTTGCCGCAGCCGGACTCGCCGACCAGCGCCAGCGTCTTGCCGGCCTCGACGGTGAAGCTGACGCCGTCGACCGCCCTGACATGGGCGGTGGGCGTTCCGAACACCGAGCGCGCGGCGACGAAATGCTTTACAAGCCCATCGACTTCGAGCAGGGCGCTCATGATACCAGTTGCTCCAGCGGCGCACGGATACAGCGCGAGGCGTGGCCGGGGGTGACGATCGCGAGCGGCGGCGGCGCAGTGGTGCAGTTCTCCGCGACGAACGGGCAGCGCGCCGCGAAGCGGCAGCCGGAAGGCGGGTTCGCCATGTTCGGCACCATGCCTTCGATGGTCGCCAGATGCGTGGTGCGGCGGCCGAGCCGCGGGATCGAGCCGAGCAGGCCGACGGTGTAGGGATGCTGCGGGTTGGCGAACAGCTCGTCCACCGGCGCGCGCTCGACGATCTCGCCGGCATACATGACCGCGACCTCGTCGCAGACTTCGGCGACCACGCCGAGGTCGTGGGTGATCAGGATGATCGCCGCGCCGCTGGCGGCCTTCAGCTCGCGCATCAGATCGAGGATCTGCGCCTGAAGCGTGACGTCGAGCGCGGTGGTCGGCTCGTCCGCGATCAGAAGCCTGGGATCGCAGGCCAGCGCCATCGCGATCATCACGCGCTGGCGCATGCCGCCGGAAAGCTTGTGCGGATATTCGTCGATGCGCTTTTCGGGCGAAGGGATGTGCACACGCCGCAGCAGCGCGATGGCGCGCTCGCGGGCCTGCCGCTTCGAGCCGCCGCGATGGCGCAGGATGGTCTCGATGATCTGGTCGCCGATGGTGAAGCTCGGATTAAGCGAGGTCATCGGCTCCTGAAAGATCATCGCCAGCCGGTTGCCGCGCAAATCGCGCAAGGTGTCGTCGGGGACGTCGAGCAGGTCGAACCCGTCGAAGCGGATCGCGCCGGAGACCTCGGCCGAATGCTTTGACAGCAGTCCCATGATGGCGAGCGAGGTCACGCTCTTGCCGGAGCCGGACTCGCCGACCAGCCCGAGCGTGGCGCCGGTGGCGACGCTGAGATCGACGCTGTCCACCGCATGCGTGGTGCGGCCATTGTCGCCGTGGAATACGACGCGCAGTTTCTCGATCTCGATCAGCGGACGCGCCGTCATGCTTTTTGCGCCAGCGCCGCTTCGATGGTGGCGTCGATCACCTTGCGGTCGGTGATACCGGCCGGATTGGCGCGGGTCGGCATGAACTGGCGGAAATGCACCCAGCGCTCGCGGCTGACCTGTTCCAGCCGCTCCAGCTCGGCCAGCGGGTCGGGGTGGTCGTCGACGCGCAGATCGAGGTCGGACCACTCTTCCGCGCCCTGGATCAGCAGCGCCGCCGATTGCTTGCCGCGCTTGTCGCCGCCGGCGGCTTCGCCGGCCTGCATCGCCGCGATCAGCCGTTGCGCAAAGGGCAGGGCGGCGTTGTCGACGAACGCCCGCGCCGTGTCTGCCAGCACGGCCTCGCCGGCCAGCATGTTGCCGGCCAGCGAAAAGCCGTCGCCCTGGATGCTGCCGCACCAGTCGATGCAGTCGCGCCCGGTATGCGCGGCGATGCGCCCTGTGATGTCCATGACATGCAATTGCCGGCTCTCGCGGCCGGCGTCGGTTGCGAGCATGGCGTCGATCACTTCGCGCGGCGACTTGCCTTCGCGCAGCAGCTTGACGCCGTCGATGCCGTAATAGGGATTGACCAGCGCCTGCGTCGCGATGCCGCCGAGGCCGGGGGCGATATGCGGGACGCGGGCGCCGACCGCGAAGAACCGCGTCGCGACGGCGATGCCGATCTGGCCTGTGAGGGGATCGCGGGCGATGAGCGACCAGGTCATCTATCTGTGTCCTGACTATCGTCCCGCCGCGTAGCCTTGCATGCCGCGCGGATTGGCGGCGGCGCGGCGGCGCCGGCCCACCTTGGAGGCGGCGGTGAGGCGGCCCTCCGACCAGTCGGGGCCGATCTCGACGACATGGCCACGATTTTTCAGCTCGTCGACGGTGGCCTTGGGCACGCGGCTCTCGAGCACCAGCACGCCCGGGCGCGCGGTGCGCGGCCAGAACGAGATTGGGAAATGCTCGGAATGCCACGCCGGCGCGTCGATCGCCTCCTGCAGGTTCAGCCTGGCGTGGACATGGCGCAGGAAGAACTGCGTGGTCCATTGGTCCTGCTGGTCGCCGCCGGGTGAACCCCAGGCTAGATAGGGCTCGCCGTCGCGCAGCGCCATGGTGGGCGAGAGTGTCGTGCGCGGCCGCTTGCCCGGTGCCAGCGCGGCCGGGTGATCCTCCTCGAGCCAGAACATCTGGGCGCGGCTGCCGAGGCAGAAGCCGAGTTCGGGAATGACCGGCGAGGATTGCAGCCAGCCGCCCGACGGCGTCGCCGAAATCATGTTGCCGTCGCGGTCGATGATGTCGAAATGCACGGTGTCGCCGCGCACCTCGCCAAAACGGCCGACCGTCGGCTCGCCGGCGCCCATCGCGCCGACCGCCTCGCGATGGCCCTCGGCGCGGCGCAGCTTGACCACTGAACCAAACCCTTCGACCGAGCCGGGGATGAAATCCAGCGACGCCTTGTCTTTCGAAATCAGCTTGCGACGCTCGTCATTATAGGCGTCCGACAGCAGCGTCTCGATCGGGATGTCGGTGAAGTTCGGATCGCCGTAAAACTTCTCGCGGTCGGCGAAAGCGAGCTTGGCGCATTCGATCTGCAGATGGATGAATTCCGGGCCGGCCGGATCGAGCCCGTCGAGCGCAAAACCTTTCAGCAGCGCGAGCTGTTGCAGCATCACCGGGCCCTGGCTCCAGACGCCGGGCTTGCAGACGGTGTAGCGGCCGTAGTCGTAGGTCAGCGGCGCCTCGACGGTCGGCTGCCAGCGCGCCATGTCGTCGGCGGAGAGCACGCCGCGGTGCGGCGAGCCGGAGACGTCCATGACTTCTTGTGTTCGGCAGAACTTGTCGATCGCTTCCGCCACAAAGCCGTGCGACCAGGATTTTCGCGCGCGTTCGATCTGGGCGACGCGATCGCCGCCGGCGCTTTCGGCCTCCTGCAGGATGCGGGCGTAGGTTTCCGAGAGTTGCTTGTTGGTGAACAGGGTGCCGGGCACTGGCACCTTGCCGTCAGGCAGATAGACTGCGGCCGACGTCTTCCAGTGATTGCGGAACAGCTTTTCGACGACCTGGATCGTGGCCGAGGCGCGTTCGACCAGCGGATAGCCGTCGCGGGCGTAGGCGATCGCGGGCTCCAGCACGTCGCGCAGCCGCATCGTGCCGTAGTCGCGCAGCAGCAGCATCCAGGATTCGAACGTGCCGGGGACGCAGGCCGCGAGCAGCCCGGTGCCGGGCACCATTTCCAGGCCTTCGCTCCTGTAATGAGCGATCGTCGCCTTCGCCGGCGCCGGGCCCTGGCCGCAGATCACTTCGGTGCGGCCACGTTTGGTATCGTGCACGATGATCGGCACATCGCCGCCAGGACCGTTCAGATGCGGCTCGACCACCTGCAGCGTGAAGGCGGTCGCCACACCGGCATCGAAGGCGTTGCCGCCCTTTTCCAGGATGCCCATGCCGACGGCGGTCGCGATCCAGTGCGTCGAGGTGACGACGCCGAACGTGCCTTCGATCTCGGGACGGGTGGTGAACGGGTCGGGATTGATGTTGCTCATGGGCGTCCGATGCAATGCTGGTCGTTCGATGCACGCGCAATTGACCATAGCGGCGGCCGGATGCCAACCGCCGGGATGCCACGCATTGCACCCATCTCCGTGATCATGGCCGCGCTCATGCCGACGCCGCGGCTTCAACCGTTTGGTTGACGGCATGGCAGGCGACGCCGCCGATCAGCACCGGCGCCTCCCTGCGACACAGGTCGAACGCCAGCGGGCAGCGCGGGTTGAAGGCGCAGCCGGGCGGGGGATCGATCGGATTGGGAATCTCGCCCTTGACCGGAATGCGCTGGCGCCCGGACATCGCCAGATCGGGAACGGCGCCAAGCAGCATCTTCGTGTAGGGCATCCTGGGATTGGCGAACAGTTCGCGGCCTTCCGCGATCTCGACGATGCGGCCGAGATACATCACCCCGATCCGCGTCGCCATGTGGCGGACCACGGCGAGGTTATGACTGATCAAAAGGTAGGTCAGCCCGAACTTGTCCTGCAGGTCGCGCATCAGGTTGAGGATCTGCGCCTGCACGGAGACATCCAGCGCCGAGGTCGGTTCGTCGCAGACAATGAACTCGGCATCCGACGCCAGCGCGCGGGCGATCGCGATGCGCTGGCGCTGGCCGCCGGAGAATTCGTGCGGATATTTCAGGCCGTCGTCGGGATGCAGCCCGACCAGGCTGAGCAGTTCGCCGACGCGGGAACGGATCTCGCGTTCACCCTGGATCAGGTTGAAGGCGCGGATCGGCTCGGAGACGATGGCGTCGACCCGGAAGCGCGGGTTGAGGCTCGCATAGGGGTCCTGAAAGATCATCTGGATGCGGCGGCGCAGCCGCTGCCGCGCCTGCGCCTGCCGCGCATTGGCCATCGACACGCCGTCGATGATCACTTCGCCCGAACTCGGTGGCAGCAGGCCCACCACCATCCGCGCCACCGTGGTCTTGCCCGAGCCGGACTCGCCGACCAGCGCGAAGGTCTCGCCCTTCCTGATGTCGAAGGTGACGCCGTCGACCGCCTTCAGGAACTCCAGATCGCCGCCTTCGAGCACGCGATTGAGCCAAGGCTTTGACACGTCGAACGCGCGGCGCAGGTTTCTGACGTCGACAAAGGGAGCCGTCATGCTGCGGTCTCCGTCGCCTTGTCGTAGAGATGGCAGGCGACCGCATGCGAGCCCTGGTTGAGCGGCTCCGGCCGCTCGACGCGGCAGCGGTCGAAGGCGAAGCTGCAGCGCGGGTTGAACGAGCAACCGGGCGGGATCGCCGACAGCCGCGGCATCGAGCCCGGGATCTGCACCAGCCGCTTCTCTTCCCCGGCCAGCGTCGGGATCGCGCCCATCAGGCCCTTGGCGTAGGGATGCAGCGGGTTCTGCACCACGTCCTGCACCGGGCCGATCTCGGCGATCCGTCCCGAATACATCACCGCCACCCGGTCCGACGTCTCGGCGATCACGCCCATGTCGTGGGTCACCAGCATCACGGCGGTGCCGTGGTCGCGCCCGAGCCGCTTGATCAGCGCGATGATCTGCGCCTGCACCGAGACGTCGAGCGCGGTGGTCGGCTCGTCGGCGATGATCAGTTCCGGCTCGGCGCAGATCGCGAGCGCGATGACGACGCGCTGGCGCATGCCGCCGGAGAATTCATGCGGATAGCCGTCGATGCGCTTGTCCGGCGCGGGGATGCCAACCTCGGCCAAAAGATCGATGGCGCGCTTGCGCGCCGCGCTCTCCGACAGATTGAGGTGAGTCCGGATCGTCTCCACGATCTGGTCGCCGATCCGGTAGAGCGGATTGAGGCTGGTCAGCGGGTCCTGGAAGATCATCCCGATCCGTTTTCCCCGGATGCGGCGGATCTCTTCCGGCGGCAGGTGGTCGATCCGCGTGCCCGACAGATGGATCTCGCCGCCGGAGATGCGGCCGGGCGGATCGATCAGGCCGATGACGGCAAGGCCGGTGACCGATTTGCCGGCGCCGGACTCGCCGACCACGCCCAGCACCTCGCCCTTGGCGATGTCGAACGACACGCCGTTGATGGCGCGCAGCGTGGCACGTCGGGTGACGAATTCCACCTCGAGGTTGCGCACGGAGAGGGCGGGGCCGGTCATCGGAGCTTTGGATTGAGCGCGTCGCGCAGCCAGTCGCCGAGCAGGTTGATGGAGAGGATCAGCCCGGCCAGCGCGATGCCGGGGAAAGCGACGATCCACCATTCGCCCGCGAACAGGTAGTTGTTGCCGATCCGGATCAGCGTGCCGAGCGAGGGCATGGTGTCGGGCATCCCGGCGCCGAGGAACGACAACGTCGCCTCGGTGATGATCGCGAGTGCGAGGTTGATGGTCGCGATCACCAGGATCGGCCCCATCGTGTTGGGCAGCACGTGCCGCAGCATGATCGTCGGCGCCGGCAGGCCGATCAGCTGCGCGGCCGCGACATAGTCCTTGTTCTTCTCGACCATGACGGAGCCGCGTACGGTGCGGGCATATTGCACCCAGAAGCTCAGGCCGATGGCGACGACGAGCACCGCCAGCGTGCTCATGGCGTCGAGCCGGTTGCCGAACACGGATTTCGCCACACCGTTGACCAACAGCGCGATCAGGATCGCCGGGAAGGTAAGCTGCACGTCGGCGACGCGCATGATTAATCCGTCGACGGCGCCGCCGACATAGCCCGCGACCAGGCCGAGCGTGATGCCGATCGCACCGGCCAGGATCACGCCGAGCAGGCCGACGATCAAAGAAATCCGCAAGCCGTAGAGGATGGCGGAAAACACGTCGCGGCCCTGTTCATCGGTGCCGAGCAGGAACGGGCTCTGGCCCTCGGCGGTCCACAGCGGCGAGATCCGCGAATTCATCAGTTGCAGTTGCGCGGGGTCGAACGGGTTCTGCACCGCCAGCTGCGAGGCGAACAGCGCCAGCGCGAAGAACAGCAGCGTCACCGCCGCCGCCACCATGGTGAGGCGGGAGCGGCGGAACGAATGGAAAATGTCGCTGTCGAGCGCCCGCTTCAGCCAGCCGGCGCCGTGCGCCGGACGGACGCCGGGTTCAGCTCGATGAGGGACGACGGCGTCGGACATGGACGCCTCACGCCGGACGGCTGATGGTCGAGCGCAGGCGCGGATCGACGATGGTGTAGAGGATATCCACCACGAGGTTGATGGTGACGAAGATCAGCGAAACCATCAGCAGATAGGCGGCCATGATCGGGATATCGACGTTCTGTACCGCCTGGACGAACAGCAGCCCCATTCCGGGCCACTGGAAGACGGTTTCCGTGATGATGGCGAATGCAATTACCGAGCCAAACTGCAGGCCGGCGACGGTGATGACCGGCACCAGCGTGTTCTTCAGCGCGTGGCCGAAATGGATCGCGCGGGTGGTCAGGCCGCGGGCCCGGGCAAACCGGATATAGTCGGTGCGCAGCACTTCGAGCATTTCGGCGCGCACCAGTCGCATGATCAGGGTCATCTGGAACAGTCCGAGCGTGATCGAGGGCATGATCAGCGCCTTGAGCCCGGAAAGCGTGAGCAGCCCGGTGGTCCACCAGCCGATCCGGACCACGTCGCCGCGGCCGAATGAAGGCAGCCAGCCCAGCGTCACCGAGAACAGATAGATCAGCAGGATGCCGATCAGGAAGGTCGGCAGCGAGATCCCGACCAGCGAAACCGCCTGGAAGAACTTCGTCAGCATTGTATCGCGCCGCAGCGCCGAATAAACGCCCATCAGGATGCCGAGCACCAGGGCGAACACGGTGGCGCAGGCGGCCAGCTCCAGCGTCGCCGGCATCCGCTCCATCAGCAGGTTCGAAACCGGTTGGCGGAACTGGTAGGAGACGCCGAATTTGAACTGCGCGGCGTTGGCGAAATAGCGCGCGAACTGCACCGGCACGGGATCGTCGAGGCCGAGCGATTGGCGCACCGCCGCGCGCTCGGCGGCCGGCGTATCGAGCGAGACGATCTGGTTGACCGGATCGCCGGCGAAGCGGAACATCGAGAACGCGATGACGCCGACGGCGATCATGACGCCGATGGCCTGGATGGCGCGGCGAAGCGTGAAAGCGAGCATGAGTTCCTTTCACTGCTCTCTGGTACGGCTGACGACGCAACCTAAAAGCAAAGTCCCGGAAGCCACGCAGCCGCCGGGACCTGGGATAAAACCTGACTAGTCCTGTTTGGTCGCCCAGTACAGCAGAACCTGGTTGTCGGCGCGCTGGTTCAGCTTGACCTTTTTCGATACGCCCCACGCCAGCGCCTGTTGATGCAGCGGGATATAGCCAAAATCCCTGGCGCCGACTTCGAACGCCTGCTTGATCAGGAGGTCGCGCTTGCCGGCATCGGATTCCTGCAGCACCTGGTCGGCGAGCTCGTCGAGCTTCTTGTTGCAATAGCCGGCCAGATTGGCTTCGCCGCGGCTCGACTTCGGATCGTCGCGGCAGCCCATGATGTCGAACAGCACGTTATGGGAATCGAGCGTACCGGGCGTCCAGCCGAGCAGATAGAACGAGGTCTGGTAGCCGCCGGGCTTCAGCACCTTGGCGAAATACTGCGCCTTGGGCTGCGCCAGCAGCGTCACCTTGACGCCGATCCGGGCGAGCATGCCGACCACCGCCTGACAGATCGCGGCGTCATTGACGTAGCGGTCGTTCGGGCAATCCATCGTGACTTCGAATCCGTCGGGGTAGCCGGCTTCGGTCAACAGCTTCCTGGCGCCGTCGGGGTCGAATTTCGGACGCGTGAAGTCACCCGATAGTTTGAACAATTGCGGCGCGATCATCAGCGCCGAGGGCGTCGACAGGCCGCGCATGACACGGGTCTTGATCAGCTCGATGTCGACGGCCTTGAAGAAGGCCTCGCGCACCTTGATGTCCTTGAACGGGTTCTTGCCCTTGACATTGGAGTAGAGCAGTTCGTCGCGCGCCTGGTCCATGCCGAGGAAGATGGTGCGCAGTTCCGGCCCCTTCAGCACCTGCGCGTTGGGGCTGGAGTCGACCCGCGAAATGTCCTGGATCGGGACCGGCTCGATGACGTCGACCTCGCCCGACAGCAGGGCGGCGACGCGCGTCGCGTCGGAGCCGATCGGGGTGAAGATGATCTCCTTGAGGTTATGTTCGGGCTTGCGCCACCAATTCGGGTTGGCCTTGAACACGGTCTTGACGCCGGGTTGATGGCTCTCGATCGTGAACGGCCCGGTGCCGTTGGCGTTGAGCGAGGCGAAGCTCGGCGTCGTCGCCGCGGCCGGCGTGGGCTCGACGGCGTTGTTCGCCTCGGCCCACTTCTTGTCCATGATGTACCAGGTGTCCCATTGCGAATTGAGAATGGGATTGGGCGCCGGCAGGATGAAATCCACCGTGTGGTCGTCGACCTTGACCACCTTGGTGCCGCTGGGAATGCGGGTCTGCAGATTCGAGCCCTTCTTCACGACGCGTTCGGCCGAGAACACCACGTCGTCGGCGGTGAAGGGGTCGCCGTTCTGGAACTTGACGCCCTTGCGCAGATGGAACCGCCAGCGGGTCGGCTCCGGTGTCTCCCAGCTCTCGGCCAGCGCCGGGATGATCTTGAGGTCCTTGTCGCGGGCGACGAGGCCCTCGAAGACATGCCCGAGATGGGCATGGGTGGTGCTCTCGTTCAGCGTGTAGGGGTCGAGCGACTTGAGATCGCCCTGGTTGGCATAGCGCAAGGTCTGGGCCGATGCCGGCGTCATTGCCATGGCCAGAATGGAAGCCGTGGCCACTGCAAACAAGCTCCGACGTACCGACATTTGCTCGATTTCCCTGCTCTTGATCTGCAATTTCCGCGATAGCGGCGGATATTGCCGAGCCATGTTGCCAAAGTCCAGTCGCGGTGCAAGCATCATTATCCCGCACTGCATGCCGGTTTGCGCGGCGGTGCGGCAATGGCTAGGTTGACCCGGAGGCCGCGCCAGCGCGGGAGATTGCATAAGCGGAGTGCCGGATGGCGGAACTGAAGGCCGACATACTCGTTCTGGGGGCGGGCATGGTCGGCGTGAGCGCCGCCTTGCACCTGCAGAAGCGGGGCCGCGGCGTGGTGCTGATCGACCGGCACGAAACGGCCGGTGAGGAAACCAGCTATGGCAATGGCGGATTGATCGAATGCGCCTCGGTATTCCCTTATATGTTTCCGCGCGACGTCGGCCAGATCCTGCGCTACGCGTTCCTGCGCGCGCCGCAGGTGCGATATCATTTCAGCGATCTGCCGCTGTTCCTGCCATGGCTGACCAAGTATTTCCTCGCTTCGTCGCCGCAGCGGGCACTGAACAGCGCGATGGCCGAACTGCCGCTGATCCAGCGCAGCCTGATCGAGCACGAAGCATTGATCGCGGAAGCCAACGTGCCGGAGCTGTTGCGCCGGACCGGCTGGATCAAGCTGTTTCGTTCCGAACAGACGCTCGCGGCCGCCGTCGGCGATCTGAAACGGGCCGGGCCGTATGGCGTCACCGGCGAGATCCTGGACACGGCTGAAGTCCTGGCGCGCGAGCCGCACCTGACCGGCGATTTCAGCGGCGCCATCCATTTTCGGCAGCCCGGCTTCGTGCCGGATCCCGGCGGGCTGGCCAAAGCCTATGCGGCGCTGTTCGGCCGCAAGGGCGGGCGGTATCTCGTCGGCGACGCGCGTACGCTCGAACAGTCCGGCACGCGGTGGCGGGTGGCGACGCTGGAAGGCACGATCACGGCGCGCGACGTGGTGGTGGCGATGGGGCCGTGGTCGGACCAGATTTTTGCGCCGCTCGGCTATTCGATTCCGCTACAGGTCAAGCGGGGGTACCATTTGCACCTCAAGCCGCGCGGCAACGCGGTGCTCAATCACCCCGTGCTGGATACCGATCTCGGCTTCCTGCTGGCGCCGATGAACCGCGGCATCCGCCTCACCACCGGCGCCGAGTTTGCCCATCGCGACGCGCCGCCGACGCCGGTTCAGGTCGAGCAATCCCTGCCTCGCGCCCACCGCCTGTTCCCGCTCGGTGAGCCGGTCGACGCCAAGCCCTGGATGGGCGCGCGGCCCTGTCTGCCCGACATGCTGCCTGTCATCGGCAAGGCGCCGCGTCATGCCGGGTTGTGGTTCGATTTCGGCCACCAGCACCACGGCCTGACGCTCGGCCCGGCTACCGGCCGCCTGCTGGCCGAACTGATGACCGGGGAGACCCCGTTCGCCGATCACAGGCCGTTTGCCGTCGAGCGGTTCGGTTGACCATAACCCCCCTCGAAAAGGCCGCCGCCCGTCTTGTCCTTGCGCGATCGGGATTATCGTGGCGATACTGCGGATAGCCAGCAAAAGGAGCGGTCATGAAGGTTAACGTCGAAATCGATTGCACACCGCTGGAGGCCAGGCAGTTTTTCGGCTTGCCCGACGTCTCGCCGATGCAGACCGCCGTCATGGACAAGATGCAGCAGCAGGTGCTGGCCAATATCGAGAAGGTTTCGCCGGAGTCGTTGATCCAGAGCTGGTTCAATTTCGATCCCAAGATCGCCGAGCGGTTCCAGGACATGTTCGTGACCATGTCCGGCCTCGGCGGCATGGGCCAGAAGGACAAGAAATAAGTGGCCGCCGCGGAGAGCGGGTCAGCGGAAAGCCGGACGCTGCGGCCGCCGAGCCTGTTGCTGATGCTGGCGGAAGCGAGGGGCCTGTTCGAACTGAACTCCAGCTTGCTGCTGTCGCCGCTGCTGCTGCGCGCGCCGAAGGGCGACGGCCATCCGGTGTTGGCGCTGCCGGGCTTTCTCGCCAGCGATCTCTCGATGGCGCCGATGCGGCGCTATCTGAAAGAACTCGGTTACGACGCCCATGCGTGGAATATGGGCCGCAATCTCGGCGGCGTCGCCTCCAAGCGCGAAGCGTTGCGCGATCTGTTGCAGCGCATTCACGACCAGACCGGCCGCAAGGTCTCTCTGGTCGGCTGGAGTCTCGGCGGCGTCTATGCGCGCGATCTCGCCTTGCAAGCGCCGGAGCTGGTGCGTTGCGTGATCACGCTGGGCAGTCCGTTCGCCAGGGACATCAGGGCGACCAACGCGACGCGGCTTTACGAGGCGCTGTCGGGAGAGAAGGCCGGCGACAATCCGGAGCTGACAGCGGCCATCGCCGGCGACCTGCCGGTGCCGGCGACCTCGATCTATTCCCGCACCGACGGCATCGTGAACTGGCACACCAGCCTGCTGCGTCCGTCGGCCACGGCCGAAAACATCGAAATCTACCTCGCCAGCCATGTCGGGCTCGGCGTCAACCCCGCGGCGCTCTGGGCGGTGGCCGACCGCCTGGCGCAGGCGGAGGGCGAATTCAGGCATTTTGATCGGTCGGGCCCCTTTGCCATTGCCTACGGCCCCCCGGAAAATGCACAATCCTGAGCTTGCCCCTCGGGCGAAGGGCGGATTCCCGAACGGTCCCATCGTGCAATTGATGCGGGATCGTGAGAAGTTTCCGGATATACTTCAATAACAAAAGTCATTTCAGACGCCAGAAGCGCCCCAAGGCGCCGCGTTGTCTACCGCGGGAGGAAATCATGGCAGACGCCAGGAAACTGTCTTCGATGGACGCGTCGTTTCTCTATCTGGAAACGCCGGAGATGCCGATGCATGTCGGCAGCATGGCGATCTTCCGCCTGCCGGAGAACTACGGCGGCGACTTCTTCGAGGACTTCAAGGCGATGATCGCCTCGCGGCTGCACATCGCGCCGATCCTGAAGGCGCGGCTGGAAAAGGCGCCGCTCGACATCGACCATCCCTCCTGGGTCGAGGACGACCAGTTCGACATCGACCGGCATATTTTTCGCGGCAGCCTGCCGGCGCCCTACGACCGCGCGACGCTGGAGCGGATCGTCGGCTGGATGCACGCCAAACTCCTGAACCGCGCCCGGCCACTCTGGGAGTTCTATGTCTTCGAGGGCATGAAGGACAACGAGATCGGGCTTTACTCCAAGATGCACCACGCCTGCATCGACGGCGGCGCCGGCGCCGCCCTGACCAACATGATCTATGACGTCACGCCTGTCCCGCGGAAGGTCGAAGCGCCGGCCCCGCAGGCCAGGGGCGGCAACGAGCCGCGCGACATCGCCGCTAACCTGATCGATTCCTACCAGCAGCTCTGGCGCCAGCCGTTCGACGGCTCCTCGATGCCAAAAGCCATCGACCTGCCGCGCTCGGGGAAAAACGATCTCGGGTCGATCCTGTTCGACAATGCCATGTTCCAGATCGAGAGTGCGGTGAAATTCGCGGGCAGCATTCCCGCGATGCTCAAGAGCGTTTCCGATGTCGTCGGCAAGATTACCGATCCGAAGTCGCGCGACGGGATCGCCAGCATGGTTTCTCCGCCCACCGTGCTGAACAAGGCGATTTCGTCGGAACGCAGTTTTGCCGGCACCTCGATCTCGCTGTCGCGCGCCAAGGCGGTCGCCAAGGCATCCGGCGGCAAGCTCAACGACGTGGTGCTGGCGCTGTCCTCGGGCGTGGTGCGGCGCTATCTGCTGGAGCGGGGTGCGCTGCCGGCGAAATCGATGACAGCCGCGGTGCCGATCTCGCTGCGCGAGGAGGGCAATACCGAGGCCAACAACCAGGTGTTCGGCATGATCTGCTCGATCGCCACCCATATCGAGGACCCCCGGGAGCGCCTGGAAGCGATCATCGCGCAATCCACCCGGTCCAAGGAGATGTCGCATCCGCTGCGGGCGCTGATGCCGCAGGTTTCCAACGTGTCGATGCTCGGCGCGCCGATCCTGGTGCAGATCATGGCGCTGCTCTACAGCCGCTCGAATCTCTCCGACGTGTTGCCGCCGCCTGCCAACATCACGGTCTCCAACGTGCCGGGACCGCGGCAGACGCTGTACGCCGCGGGTGCCGAATTGCTGCACATCTTCCCGGTGTCGATCTCGACCCACGGCATCGCGCTCAACATCACCGTGCAGAGCTACCGCGACCAGCTCGATTTCGGCTTCATCGCGGGCGCCAACATCATTCCCCATGTCCAGGTCATGTGCGACATGCTGCCTCGCGAATTCGAGGTGCTGGAAGCGGCCTTCCTGCCGCCGCCGAGCATGACCAGTGCCGCCGAATAGGACCTTGCCATGATTGAAATGCCGCCGCTGCAGTTCGCCCAGGTCAACGGGATTCGCATGGGCTATTACGAGGCTGGACCGACGACAGACACGCCGCCGCTGGTGCTGTGCCATGGCTGGCCGGAGCTGGCGTTTTCCTGGCGGCACCAGATCAAGGCGCTGAGCGAGGCCGGCATCCGCGTCATCGCGCCGGACCAGCGCGGCTATGGCGCGACCGACCGCCCCGAGCCGGTCGAGGATTACGACATGGAGCATTTGACCGGCGATCTGGTCGGCCTGCTCGATCATCTCAAGATCGACAAGGCGGTCTTCGTCGGTCACGACTGGGGCGGCTTCGTGGTCTGGCAGATGCCGCTGCGCCACCCTGAGCGTGTCGCCGGCGTGGTCGGCGTCAACACGCCGCATTACGATCGCCTGCCGGCCGATCCGATCGAACTGTTCCGCAAGCGCTTCGGCGACAGCATGTACATCGTGCAGTTTCAGGACCCCGCGCGCGAGCCCGACAGGATCTTCGGCAGTCGCGTCGAACAGACCTTCGACGCCTTCATGCGCAAGCCGCTGCCGCGCAAGGAGGGCGCCGAGGCGCCAGCGGTGGCGGGGGTCGGCGCGTCCGCCAAGACCAATCTCGCGTTTCCGCAGATGATCGCCGCTTACGACGCCAAGTTCGATCCGCGCACACCGATCCTGTCGCCGGAGGAAAAGAAGGTGTTCGTCGATACCTTCACCAGGACCGGCTTCACCGGCGGCATCAACTGGTACCGCAATTTCACCCGCAACTGGCAGCGCTCGGAAGGCCTCGACCATCATGTGCGGGTGCCGTCGCTGATGATCATGGCCGAGAACGATGTCGTGCTGCCGCCCTCGGCCGCCGACGGCATGGAGAAGATCGTCCCCGATCTGGAGAAATATCTCGTCCGCGACAGCGGCCACTGGACGCAGCAGGAGAAGCCGGACGAGGTCAGCGCCAAGCTGATCGAATGGCGCAGGAAAAGATTTGGGTGAGCGTCATCCTGAGGTGCGCGCCGCCTTCGGCGCGCCTCGAAGGATGAGAGGCAGTGGTGCAAGTAGCCATCCTTCGAGACGCGCGCCAAAGCGCGCTCCTCAGGATGACGGCGCGGAGTGGCAGGAGAATTTTCGACTATGGCGTCCCCCAACAAGCTCGATCCGATCCCGCATCCGCCGAAGAAGCCTGTCGTCGGCAACATGCTGTCGCTCGATCCCAACGCGCCGGTGCAGCATCTGGTCAGGCTGTCCAAGGAACTCGGGCCGATCTTCTGGCTCGACATGATGGGCGCGCCGATCGTCGTCGTCTCCGGCCACGATCTGATCGACGAACTCTCTGACGAGAAGCGCTTCGACAAGACGGTGCGCGGCTCGCTGCGCCGGGTCCGGGCGGTCGGCGGCGACGGGCTGTTTACGGCCGACACGACCGAGCCGAACTGGAGCAAGGCGCACAACATCCTGCTGCAGCCGTTCGGCAATCGCGCGATGCAGTCCTATCATCCGAGCATGGTCGATATCGCCGAACAGCTCGTCAAGAAATGGGAGCGTCTCAATCCCGACGAGGAAATCGACGTCGTGCAGGACATGACGGCGCTGACGCTCGACACGATCGGGCTGTGCGGCTTCGATTACCGGTTCAATTCGTTCTATCGGCGCGACTACCATCCGTTCGTCGAGGCGCTGGTGCGTTCGCTCGAGACCATCATGATGACGCGCGGCATCCCGCTGGAAGGCCTGTGGATGCAGAAGCGGCGCAAGACGCTGGCCGAAGACGTCACCTTCATGAACAAGATGGTCGACGAGATCATCGCCGAGCGCCGTGGCAGTGCCGAAGCCGCCGAGGACAAGAAGGATATGCTCGGCGCCATGATGACCGGCATCGACCGCGTCACCGGCGAACAGCTCGACGACGTCAACATCCGCTACCAGATCAACACGTTCCTCATCGCGGGCCACGAGACCACCAGCGGGCTGCTGTCGTGCACGCTCTATGCGCTGCTCAAATATCCCGAGGTGTTGAAGAAGGCCTATGAGGAAGTCGACCGGGTGCTCGGACCCGATGTGAACGCGAAGCCGACCTTCCAGCAGGTCACGCAGCTCACCTACATCACGCAATGCCTGAAGGAGGCGCTGCGGATGTGGCCGCCGGCGCCGGCCTACGGCATCACGCCGCTGCGGGACGAGACGCTCGGCGGCGGTAAGTACAAGCTGAAGAAGAACACCTTCATCACCGTTCTCGTCATGGCGCTGCACCGCGATCCCAGCGTCTGGGGTCCGAACCCCGACGCGTTCGATCCGGAGAATTTCAGCCGCGAAGCCGAAGCCAGGCGCCCGATCAATGCGTGGAAACCGTTCGGCAACGGCCAGCGCGCCTGCATCGGCCGCGGCTTCGCGATGCATGAAGCCGCGCTCGCCATCGGCATGATCCTGCAGCGCTTCAGGCTGCTCGATCCGCACCGCTACCAGATGCATCTGAAGGAAACACTGACCGTCAAGCCCGACGGCTTCAGGATCAAGGTGCGGCCGCGCGCCGACAAGGACCGTGGCGCCTTTGCCGGCCGCGCCGCCGCGTCCGCCGCCGCCTCGAACGCGGCCGCCGCGCCGGCGCGGGCGCGGCCTGGACACAACACGCCGCTCCTGGTGCTCTATGGCTCCAACCTCGGCTCGGCGGAGGAGCTGGCGACGCGGGTGGCTGATCTCGCCGAAGTCAACGGCTTTGCGACCCGGCTCGGCGCGCTCGACGATTACGTCGGCAAGCTGCCGGAGGAGGGCGGCCTGTTGATCTTCTGCGCCTCCTATAACGGCGCCCCGCCCGACAACGCGACGCAGTTCGTCAAATGGCTGGACAGCGGCCTGCCGAAGGGCTCTCTCGAAAAGGTTCGCTACGCCGTGTTCGGCTGCGGCAACAGCGACTGGGCGGCGACCTATCAATCCGTCCCACGCGCGATCGACGAGAAGCTCGCGGCGCTCGGCGCCCGCAGCCTCGCAGCGCGCGGCGAGGGCGACGCCCGCAGCGACCTCGACGGGCAGTTTGAAAAATGGTTTGCGAGCGCCGCGCCGGCGGCGATGAAGGAACTCGGCGTCGATTCCAGCTTCGCCCGCAGCGCCGACGACGCGCCGCTCTATTCGATCGAACCCGTGGCGCCATCCGCGGTTCACACTATCGTTGCGCAGGGCGGCGTCGCGCCGATGAAGGTGCTGGACAATTCCGAACTGCAGAACAAGGGCGGCGCCAATCCTTCGGCGCGATCGACACGGCATGTCGAGGTGCAATTGCCGCCCGGCATCGGCTATCGCGTCGGCGACCATCTCAGCGTCGTTCCCCGCAACGATCCGGCGCTGGTCGATTCGGTCGCGCGCCGCTTCGGCTTCCTGCCCGCCGACCAGATTCGGCTGCACGTTGCCGAAGGCCGTCGCGCGCAATTGCCGGTCGACGATGCCGTGTCGGTCGGGCGGCTATTGACCGAATTCGTCGAACTGCAGCAGGTCGCGACCCGCAAGCAGATCCAGATCATGTCGGAACACACGCGCTGTCCGGTCACCAGGCCAAAACTGCTTGCCTATGTCGGCGACGATGCGGCGTCGGCCGAACGATATCGCTCGGACGTGCTGGCGAAGCGCAAATCGGTGTTCGACCTGCTGGAGGAATATCCGGCCTGCGAACTGCCGTTCCATGCCTATCTGGAAATGCTGTCGCTGCTCGCGCCGCGCTACTATTCGATCTCGTCGTCGCCCTCGGTCGATGCCACGCGCTGCAGCATCACGGTGGGCGTCGTGGAATCGCCCGCCAGTTCGGGGCGCGGCGTCTACAAGGGCGTGTGCTCGAACTATCTCGCCGGCCGCCGCGTCGGCGACAACGTCCACGCCACCGTGCGCGAGACCAAGGCCGGCTTCCGCCTGCCCGACGATCCCGCCGTGCCGGTGATCATGATCGGCCCCGGCACCGGGCTGGCGCCGTTCCGCGGTTTTCTGCAGGAACGCGCGCATCGCAAGGCGCAGGGCGCACAGCTCGGGCCGGCGATGCTGTTTTTCGGCTGCCGCCATCCCGATCAGGATTTCATCTACGCAGACGAGCTGAAGGCGTTTGCCGCCGACGGCATCGTCGAACTGCATACCGCGTTCTCGCGCGCCGACGGGCCGAAGACCTATGTGCAGCATCAGGTGGCGGCGCAGAAGGATCGCGTCTGGGCTATGATCGAGCAGGGCGCGATCGTCTTTGTCTGCGGCGACGGCGGCAAGATGGAGCCTGATGTGAAGGCCGCGCTGGTGGCGATCTATCGCGAGAAGACCGGCGCGGATGCGGAAGCGGGCTCGCGCTGGATCGAAGAACTTGGTACGAAGAACCGCTACGTGCTGGACGTCTGGGCGGGTGGTTGATCCGTCGTCGCTGCGAAAACAGGGCCCATACCGCGTCATCTGTCGATGATGCACAGTAGTGACGTCGCGCTTTATGCAGCGTCTGCTGTCCTTCACGGCAGCAGAGCCGACTGACCGAGTACCCCTTCCCACGGCCGCGGCGTATGGGTTCCTGCGTTCGCAGGGACGACGAGCATTGAGAGAGCGTGCTACAAGCCCCGTCATGATTCCCTGGGAAAAACTCGACACCGCGCGCATTCCCGGCACCGCGGACGAACTCCGCCTGATGCGCCGCGGCAAGGAGTTTTCCATCATGCTCGGCACCAACGAGCTGATGAACAGCCGCCTCTCGGGTTCGGAGGCTGCGCTGGCGACGCTCGCGGCCAAGAAGATCGAAAAGGTCGCGAAGCCGCACATGCTGATCGGCGGCCTCGGCATGGGCTTTACACTGCGCGCGGCGCTCGGCGCGCTCGGGGACAAGGCGCAGATCATGGTGGTCGAACTCGTCCCGGCCGTTGTCGCCTGGGCGCGCGGGCCGATGGCGGAGATTTTTGGTGACAGTCTCGGCGATCCCCGCGTCAGCATCCGCGAAGCCGATGTCACCGAAATCATCCGCGCGCACCGTACGAAGTTCGACGCGATCCTGCTCGATGTCGACAACGGTCCGGAGGGACTGACCCGCAAGGCCAACGACGCGCTCTATAGTGCGGCGGGACTGAAGGCGGCGCACGTCGCGCTGCGGCCGGGCGGCGTCCTGGCGGTCTGGTCTTCAGGACCCAACCCTGCTTTCGCCAAGCGTTTGCGGGCGGCAGACTTCGATGTCAATGAAGTCAGCATCCGCGCCACCGGCAAAGGCGGCGGCGCGCGTCATGTGATCTGGATCGCGACGAAGGGATAGCGTTTTCGAGCGAAGTAGGAACCGGTTCGCGTGAAGAAAACGCGTCAAATAAGAACTTAAGCGGCTCTCGCCGCCGCGCGATGGGCATGCTCGTCGATCGCGCCGATGATCTGCGGCCACATCGGTATGGGAATCGCATGGCCCATGCCTTCGATCATCAGCAGCTTTGCGCCCGGGATCGATGCCGCGGTGTCCTTGCCGCCCTCCGGGCGCACCAGCGGATCGACGGTGCCGTGGATGACCAGCGTCGGGACTTTCAGATGGTGCAGCCGTTCCTTTCGGCTGCCGGAGGCCAGCACCGCGCGCAATTGTCGTCCGACGCCAGCCGGATTGAGGCCGCGCTCGAACGTGCGGGCGGCGCGCGAGGGATCGAGCGCCTCGTCCTCGGGGAACGAGCCGACGCGCAGGATTTTCCAGGTCCTGGCGAACCGCGCGAGATATTCCTCCCTGGTGCGCGGCGGCGGCGCCATCAGCGCCGCGGCGGCCTCGCGGGTCGGCGGCGGCAGCCGCGGATTGCCGGTGGTCGACATGATAGAGGTCAGCGAGCGCACCCGCTGCGGAAACGACAAGGCGACTTCCTGCGCGATCATGCCGCCCATCGACGCGCCGACCAGATGCGCCGACTTGATGCCGAGCACGTCCATCAGGCCGACCGTATCCTTGGCCATGTCGATCAGCCTGTAGGTCGAGGCGACCGGAATCCGAAGGAACCGCAGCTTGATCAGTTCGAACGGCGTCAGCCGCGAACCGCCGGAGAGATGCGAGGATTTTCCGATGTCGCGGTTATCGAAGCGGATGACGCGAAAGCCGCGCGCGGCGAGCTGGCGGCAGAAATCGTCGTCCCAGTGAATCATCTGGGCGCCGAGCCCCATGATCAGCAGCATCGGTTCCGCGGCCGGATCGCCGAAGATCTCGTAGCAGATGTCGATGCCGTTGGCGCGAGCGATCTGGGGCGGCTGATGGGCGGGCATCGCGTTTGTCTTCCCTCGAGTGAACCAGTGTCAGTGACTATGGCATGGTTTCCCGCACCGCAGAAGGCGCGGCAGCGGTTGACCGGCCCGCCGCAACGGTGTGGTATGGGCCCAACAGATGCGAAGCGTGGCAAGCGCTCGTGACGTTCCGGGAGAGGGCGCGATGGCCGACAAGGGCAACGATCCTGCCGCGATCTGGCAGACCATGATCGGGGAGATGGAGAAGGGGTTCAACTCCTTTGCCAACCAGGCGATGACCTCGCCGGAATTTTCCAAAGCAATGAACCAGGTCGGCGGCGTCACGGCCGGCGCCCAGAAGCAGCTCGGCGAGCTGATGGAAAAATACCTGCTCGCGATGAACCTGCCGAGCCGGGCGCAGATGGTCGGCATGGCCGAACGGCTGCAGTCGATCGAGGGCCAGCTCAACGAGATCAAGGCGATGCTGCACCAGGTGCATCACAATTCGCTGGCGGGCGAGGGCGGTTCCGGTGCGCCGCGGCCGCCGCGCACCAAGTGTCCGCCGTCGGAGGGAGAGCCGAAATGAACGCGCCCGCGGGCCTCGATCCGGCATCGATCGCGGAGCGGATCCAGTCCGAGGTGCAGCGCGCCATTCAGCGCAGCATCAAGGGCGTCGAATACTTCGCTTCCTCGGGCCCCGCGCTTGGCTCGACGCCGAAGGACATCCTCGCCGTCCGCGGCACCATGAACCTCTATCACTATCGGCCGATCGCGGACGAAATCTACCGCGTGCCGATCCTGATCGTGATGGCGACCACCAACCGCGGCTACATTCTCGATCTCGTCCCCGGCCAGAGTTTTATCGAGTTTCTCCTGAAGCGCGGCTACGACGTCTACATGCTGGACTGGACCGCGCCGAAGCCGGAGGAGAAATCCTTGCGGATGGAGGATTACGTCCTCGACTTCATCCCGGACTGCATCCGCCGTGTGCAGCAGGATTCCGGCGAAAAGGACGTCAGCGTCATCGGCTATTGCTTCGGCGGCGTGCTGTCGCTGCTGTACGGCTCGATCTTCAACGACGGGCCGATGAAGAACCTGATCTGCTTCACCACGCCGATCGATTTCCGCGAGATGAAGCTGTTCGCGAATTTCTCCGACCGCCGCTATTTCGACGTCGACCGCCTCGTCGACAGCGTCGGCAACGTGCCGCCGGAAATGATCCTGTCGTCGTTCGAGATGCTGCGGCCGGCGTCGCGCGCGGCCGGCCAGGTGCAGTTGTGGGAGAACATCTGGAACGACGAATACGTCAAGGCCTACCGGATGATGGACCGCTGGGGCACCGACACGCTGCCGCTGGCCGGCGAATATTTTCGAACTATCACCAAGGACCTGATGTGGGACAACAAGCTCTACAACGACACCATGTCGGTCGGCGGCCGTGCGGCTGACATCGCCGACATCAAGGTGCCGATCCTGCACGCGGTCGCCGAGCACGATCACATCGTGCCGTATGATGCCGCCAAGCATCTCATCAAGAAGGTCGGCTCGGCCGACAAGGAAGAGGTGATGCTGAAGGGCGGCCATGTCAGCGTCGTCGCCGGCGCCAACGCGATCAAGCGGCTGTGGCCGAAACTGGATTCCTGGCTGGGCAAGAGATCGACATAAAGAGATCGTCATGAGCGAAACCCGTTCCTATCCGCGCCACGTCAAGACCGACGCCGGCGACATCGAATTCCGCCTGATGACGCGCGCCGACGAGGCCGCGGTGCTGGCGTTCGCACAACAGCTGCCGACGCATGATTTGCTGTTCCTGCCGCGTAACATCAGCCAGCCGAAGGTGATGTCGGCCTGGGTCAACGAGATCGAGCGCGGCGACATTACGAGCCTCCTGGCAGTGAAGGATGGCACAGTGGTCGGCTGCGGTACGCTGGTGCGCGATCCGCATTCCTGGTCGCCCCATGTCGGGGAGATCCGGATGGTGGTGTCGCTCGACGTCCGCGGGCAGGGTGTCGGCCGGGCGTTGTCGCAGGAGACGTTTGCGCTGGCGCTGGGCGCCGGTCTGGAGAAGCTGTCGGTGCAGATGACCGTCGACCAGCAGGCGGCGATCGCGCTGTTCGAGAGCCTCGGATTCAAGGCCGAGGCGCTGCTGCGCGACCATGTCCGGGACGTCGACGGCCGGAAGCACGACATCGTGGTGCTCGGCCACAATGTGGCGCAGGTGCGGGCCCAGATGGAGGCCTACGGGTTGCCGGGGGCGGTCCAGCACTGACCGGCCGGGCACCGCCCGGACGGCCCACCGGCCGGCCACCACCCGGACAAAACATCCAAAACAACCCCATGCAAAGTAGGCCGGCGCGGTTCCTGCGCCTCGGCTAAGGCACTGGCGCCATAGCCTAAAGTCGAGTTGTTGCTGGTTCGGCTGGCACACCGCCTATCCATCGAGCTGTTCACGGATTCGTGATATCGCGATGCAACATAGATATTGCGCTGCACCATTAACTATGCGACAACCCGTATGCCCCGGGCCAATCCGGACGGGGTGAGCCCATAGCTCAAACCCTGAGGATGGAGAGAACCGCAATGACCACCGACACCAATTCCGTGCTGAACACCGTCAAGGAAGCCTTCGCGCCCGTCACCGAGGCATTCACCAAGCTGCAGAACCTGGAAGTTCCGGAAGCCGCCCGTGACTTCGTGAAGAAGCAGGCCGATGCCGCCAAGGTCCGCGCCGCCGATTTCCAGGCCGGTTCCGAGAAGGTCACCGCCGCCATCGAGAGCGCCGCTGCCGGTTCGGTCACCGAGGCTGCCAAGATCAGCCGCAACATCCAGCAGGCGTTCTATCAGGACGTCGAAGCGTTCTTCGCCGGCATCGACAAGCTCGCTTCCGCCAAGTCGCTGAGCGAAGCCGCGCAGATCCAGTCCGAGGCGGTTCGTGCCCAGGGCGAAGTGCTGGTCTCCCGCGCCAAGGCGACCTCCGAATATCTCGGCAAGCTCGTCTCCGAAGGCGCCAAGACCGCGCAGGACAATTTCTCGAAGGTCTACTCGAAGACCGCCTGATCGAGACCGCCTGATCTCGTATCTTCTGCCAACTGCAATTTCGAAGGCCCGCCTCAGCGGGCCTTCTTTTTGTCCTCTCCACGTCATGCCCGGGCTTGACCCGGGCATCCACGCCTTCCTTGGGTGCTGGCGATAAGAACGTGGATGGCCGGGTCAAGCCCGGCCATGACGACCGTAGGGCATCGCGATAAGCTTGGAGACATGAGCCTTCCCGCCACCTTCGCCATCGACAGCCCCGGCGACGCCGCGCGTGCGGCGGAGCTGCGGCGCGTCAAGCTGCTGGCGACGTTGGTGCTGGCGGCGACGTTCGTGATCTTCCTCGGGGCGCGGGCACTGTTGCCGGTGCATCCGGCGTTCGGCTTCATCGCGGCGTTCGCGGAGGCTGCCACCATCGGCGGGCTGGCCGACTGGTACGCCGTCGTTGCCCTGTTCAAACGGCCGCTGGGCCTGCCGATCCCGCACACCGCGATCATCCAGGGCAACCAGCACCGCATCGCCGACAAGCTCGGCGAATTCATCGAACGGCACTTCCTCGAAGCCGCGCCGGTCGAAGCCAAATTGCGGCAGATCGATTTCGGCGCGTTCATCGCCGACTGGCTGCGCGACCGCAAGCGCAGCGAGGATCTGGCGCGCTTTGCGCTGCGGCTGCTGCCGGAAGCCGTCAGCGCGACCGAGAATTCCGGGCTGATCACCTTCGTCAGCCGCCGCATCGCCGCGCAACTGATGGCGATCGACCTGGCGCCGCTCGCCGCCGGCACGCTGCGTGCGTTCGTGAAGGAAGGCCGTCACCGGGGCCTGCTCGACGATCTGCTGCGCGGGGTGCACGACGCGATGCATCAGGCCGAGACCATGGCCATGATCCGCGAAAAAATCCGCAGCGAACTGCCGACTCTGCTGAAGCTCTATCGCGCCGACAAGTTTCTGGTGAACCGGATCGTGGCGTCGGCCACGTCCTTCTTCGAGGAAGTCCGCAACGATCCCGCGCATCCGTTCCGCGGCGAGTTCGACCGCATGATCCTGACCTTCGTCGATCGCCTCGAAACCGATCCCGCCTATGCCGAGCGCATCCAGGGCCTGAAGCGCGACCTGCTGGCGCGCCCCGAACTCGCGGGTCTTGCGCGCCACGTCTGGGACAATCTGCGCTCGTTCGTCGAACGCAGCGCCTCGGGCGAGACGCAGGTGCTGCAGCAATATCTGGTGCCCATGTTCATGACGGCGGGCGAGGCGCTGGCGGGCGACGCCGAGCTGCGCACCGAGATCAACCAGGGCCTCGTCGCCGTGCTGCGTACGGTGGTCGGCGAACAGAAGAGCGGCGTCTCCACCTTCATCTCCGATCAGGTGAAATCCTGGGACATGGGGCAGCTGATCGCGCTGATCGAGCTCAACATCGGGCGCGACCTGCAATACATCCGCTTCAACGGCTCGCTGATCGGTGGCCTGGCAGGACTGGCGTTGTACACCCTCGAATACCTGCTGCGGCTGCTGTGATTGATTCATCACGTCAACGCTTTTAGTTGTCCGGGTCCGTACTCGGCCGGCTTGCAGGCCGAAAACCGGTTCCCTAGCTTTTCAGGGTGCGATGTTGCGTTGCGGAACGATTCTGCTGCGCCTGCGTCTACTTCACTGAACCAGTGGCCGGCTGCCGTGACGTAAAGGGGCCGACCCGAGAGGAGACTTCATGTCCGTTGCAGCACAGACGCTTTCGCCGCCGTCCCGAACGTTGATGTTGCTGGAGGGGCGCGCCATTTCCGAATTGGGTGCGTTCCTCGGCGCCTTGCCGCTGCTGAGCCTTGCGCCGCGCGGCGACGGCCACCCGGTGCTGGTGCTGCCTGGGCTCGTGGCCTCCGACGTCTCGACGCGTCCGCTGCGCGCCTTCCTGAAGAGCCGCGGCTACGCGGTTTCCGGCTGGAAGCAGGGCCGCAATCTCGGCCTGCGCCACGGCGTGCAGGACGCGATGGTCGATCTGCTGCAGGAAATGAACGACACCCATGGCCGCAAGGTCTCGCTGGTCGGCTGGAGCCTCGGCGGTCTCTACGCGCGCCAGCTCGCCAAGATGATGCCGGATCGCGTGCGCGGCGTGATCACGCTCGGCAGCCCGTTCGCATCGGGCCCGAAGGCGACCAACGCCTGGCGTGTCTACGAATTGGCCAGCGGCCGTAGCGCCGACGAGGAAGATCATCGGTTCGGCGGTACGCTGGCGGGAACGCCGCCGGTGCCGACCACCGCGATCTTCAGCCGTACCGACGGCGTCTGCGCCTGGCAGGGCTGCGTGGAAAAGACCTCGGCGACGTCGGAAAGCATCGAGGTCGAAAGCAGTCATTGCGGCATGGGGCACCATCCCGCCGCGGTGTATGCGGTGGCCGATCGGCTGGCGCAGGCGGAAGGCCAGTGGACGCCGTTCGATCGGAGCGGATGGCGGAGTCTGGTTTATCCGAATCCGCATCGGTGAACGGATCGTTCTTAGCCTAAGCTCGCACGAGATCCTCGATATGGCGCAAACCCTCGGGTTGTGCCGTGTCAAGACTTCGCTTTCGTGCGGGAATGCAGTATGCCCACTGCATGTCATATGAATTTGACGTCGAGGTCGACCCCGACCCGCCGTTCACCGACAACTTGGGTCTGGAGATCGTAGAGTTCGCGCTGGGTTACGACGTGGATGCCGACCTTATTGTCGTGATGTCGGTAATGCTTGTCCCCGTATACGACCCCGAAGCGCACGATTTGAGATTCGGCATTCGGGAAAACAGCCTGTCCAAAGAGTGGAAGGTGGGCGGCTTGGACTACACCAAGGAGTGTGTCGATACGTACATTCCCAAAGAATGGCGTGCTTTCGTGCTCACGCAGGTTGGCCGGGCCGTACGGACGTTGGTTAATCAGGTTAAGCCAGATAACATAACCATGGAGACCTATTACGCTGGCTTGGAACAGAAGGCCCTGCAAAAATATGCGCCTATTTGCTCAGCCGTGTACGGGTGTGGGTACCTCCTTGGTGACCGGTTTCGCGATGATGAGTCAAAAAAAGACTACTGGTTGTTTACGAAGCGGGTTTAAGACGCCGTAGGCGTGCCATATACTTATGGTAGCAGGAGTTGATGCTATGACGCGTGACCAGATCAAGAAGGCCAGCAAAGAAGGTGCCCGCAAGGCGGCCGACCCAAAGTCGGGTAAGCCGGTGAGCGCCAAGCATGTCCGGCGCTTGGCTGAACTGAAACTGAAGCGCTCAAACACTAAGTCTGCCCCGGCTGATTTCCCGGATCGGAAGAGGGCCTGAGTTCACCTGTCTATCTGAATTGGGGGATGACCGAGGCTGCCGGGCGGGCAGCCTTTTTGTTACCTTCTGCTCTCGAGCTCCCGCCGCCATTGTCGCCCTGGCAACAAACGCGCTATGCCCTGAGGCATGCCGCCGCCGCTTGCCCGTATCGTTCAACAGCTTAAACGCGAACCTTCGCGCACTGGCTCCATTGTGATCACGCTGTTTGGCGATGCCATCGTGCCGCGCGGTGGGTCGGTGTGGCTGGGGACGCTGCTCGAGTTCTTCGAGGCGCTCGACATCGACGCCAATGTGGTGCGTACCGCGATGTCGCGGCTGGCCGCCGACGGCTGGTTCGAGCGCCATAAGGTCGGTCGCAACAGCTTCTACCGTCTGGTGCAGAGCGGGCGGCAAACGTTTGATATTGCGACAAAACATATCTACGGCCCGCCGGCTTCGGATTGGACGGGAAAATTCGAACTGCTGCTGATCGGCAATGGCGGCGATCGTGATGCGGCGCGTGAGGCGCTGAAGAATGCGGGCTTTGGCAGTCCGCTGCCGGGGGTATGGGTGGCGCCTTCCGGCGTGCCGGTGCCGCCGGAGGCGGCGGGCGCGATCCGCCTCGAAGTCTCTGCGGAGGACGACAGCGGACGGCGGCTGCTCAGTGAAAGCTGGCCGCTCGATCGCACGGCCGGGGCCTATCAGAAATTCATGAAGACCTTCGAGCCGTTGCACGGCTGGATCGCCAAGGGCGAGCACTTGTCGGAGGCCGACGCCTTCACCGCGCGGATCCTTCTGATCCACCATTACCGCCGCGTCGTGCTGCGCGATCCGCTGCTGCCGCCGGCGCTGCTGCCTTCGGACTGGCCGGGCCGGGCGGCGCGGGCGCTGTGCGGCGAGATCTATCGCGCGTTGCTTCCGGCGTCCGAACAATGGCTTGATCGCAACGCCAGCAACGAGGCGGGGCCGCTGCCGAAGCCGGGGGCGGAACTCGCGAACCGGTTCGGCGAAACGTAAAACATGTTACAGAAATATATTGCAATGCTGAATTTTTGTTATATGTTGGCCCCAACAAGATCAGGGGAGGTCCGCCGTGTATACGCAGGCGCTCAATTCGTCGGATGGCGAAGACCGCAATATTGAGGACGCCGCGCGGGCCGCGCAGTTCCAGGCGCGCATCGATGCCGAGGAGCGCATAGAGCCGAACGACTGGATGCCGGCGGCTTACCGCAAGACCCTGACCCGACAGATCTCCCAGCACGCGCATTCCGAAATCGTCGGCATGCTGCCCGAGGGCAACTGGATCACGCGCGCGCCGTCGCTGCGCCGCAAGGCCGCGCTGCTGGCAAAAGTGCAGGACGAGTGCGGGCACGGGCTTTATCTCTATGCCGCCGCCGAGACGCTGGGCGCCTCGCGCGAGGAACTGGTCGACCAGATGCTGGCGGGGAAGGCGAAATATTCCTCGATCTTCAATTATCCGACGCTGACCTGGGCCGACATCGGCACCATCGGCTGGCTGGTCGATGGCGCCGCGATCATGAACCAGATCCCGCTGTGCCGCTGCTCCTATGGCCCTTATGCGCGCGCGATGATCCGGGTCTGCAAGGAGGAATCGTTCCACCAGCGCCAGGGCTTTGAGATCATGCTGACGCTGTGCCGCGGCACCGACGAACAGAAGGCGATGGCGCAGGACGCGCTGAATCGCTGGTGGTGGCCGGTCTTGATGATGTTCGGTCCGCCCGACCAGGTCAGCCAGCACAGCGACACGTCCACCAAATGGAAGATCAAGCGGTTCTCCAACGACGAGCTGCGGCAGAAATTCGTCGACGCCACCGTGCCGCAGGCGCAGTTCCTCGGTCTCGCCATTCCCGATCCCGGCATGAAGCAGAATGCCAGCGGCAGCTGGGAATACAGCGCGATCGATTGGGACGAGTTCAAGCAGGTGCTATCAGGCAACGGCCCCTGCAACCGCGACCGGATGGCGGCGCGGCGCAAGGCGCATGAGGATGGCGCCTGGGTGCGCGAGGCCGCGTTGGCCTATGCCGAGAAACGCAAGCAGCGCGCCGCCTTGCAGGCCGCCGAGTAGGGAGCGTTGTGATGGCTACACCGACGATTCCGCTCTGGGAGGTCTTCATCCGCAGCCGCAACGGGCTGGCGCACAAGCATGTCGGTTCGCTGCACGCCACCGACGCCACGCTGGCGCTGCAGGCCGCGCGCGACATCTACACCCGCCGCGGCGAGGGGCTGTCGATCTGGGTGGTGCCGTCGAACGCGATCACGGCGTCCGATCCCGCCGAGAAGGGCATGATGTTCGAACCGGCGGAGTCGAAGATCTACCGGCACCCGACGTTTTACGACGTGCCGGAGGAAGTCGGGCATATGTGAGGCCGTGGCGGGGAGGCAGTTTCGAGCCATGCGATTCGCGGCCACAAATTCAGGCGTCATCCTGAGGAGCTTGCGAAGCAAGCGTCTCGAAGGATGGCGGCAACGGAATTCCCGGCCCATCCTTCGAGGCGCGCAAGTGCGCGCACCTCAGGATGACGGCGGAGCTAGGTGCGGGCAGGAACTGAAGCGTCGTCCTGAGGAGCTTGCGCAGCAAGTGTCTCGAAGGATGGCGGCAACGGAATTCCCGGCCCATCCTTCGAGGCGCGCAGGAGCGCGCACCTCAGGATGACGGCGGAGCCAGGTGCGGGCAGGAACTGAAGCGTCGTCCTGAGGAGCTTGCGAAGCAAGCGTCACGAAGGATGGCGGCAACGGAATTCCCGGCCCATCCTTCGAGGCGCGCAAGTGCGCGCACCTCAGGATGACGGCGGAGCCAGGTGCGGGCAGGAACTGAAGCGTCGTCCTGAGGAGCTTGCGCAGCAAGTGTCTCGAAGGATGGCGGCAACGGAATTCCCGGCCCATCCTTCGAGGCGCGCAGGAGCGCGCACCTCAGGATGACGGTGGAGCCAGGTGCCGGCAGGAACTGAGGCGTCATCCTGAGGAGCTTGCGCAGCAAGCGTCTCGAAGGATGGCGGCAACGGAATTCCCGGCCGATCCTTCGAGGCGCGCAGGAGCGCGCACCTCAGGATGACGGTGGAGCCAGGTGCAGGCAGGAACTGAAGCGTTATCCTGAGGAGCTTGCGCAGCAAGCGTCTCGAAGGATGGAGGCGACGGAATTCTCGGCCGATCCTTCGAGACGCGCCTTCGGCGCTCCTCAGGATGACGACTGAATCTGATGATGCAGGTGATCGACATGACCGCGGCCAACATCACTGTCTCCGAAACGCCGCTGGTGCTCTACACGCTGCGCCGCGCCGATGATGCGCTGATCCTGGGCCACCGGCTATCGGAATGGTGCGGGCACGCGCCGATGCTGGAAGAGGACATGGCGCTGGCTAATATGGGCCTCGACCTGCTCGGGCAGGCGCGCGAGCTTTATTCCTATGCGGCGAAGGTCGAGGGCGGGGATAACGACGAGGACACCTTCGCCTATCTTCGCGACGTCAGGCAGTACCGCAATTTGCTGCTGCTGGAGCAACCCAATGGCGACTTTGCGCGCACCATGGTGCGGCAGTTCTTCTATGCGACGTTTGCCGACCTTTATTGGCGCGCGATGATGCGCTCGACCGACGCGACATTGGCGGCGATCGCCGCGAAGTCGGAGAAAGAAAGCGCCTATCATGTGCGGCATGCCTCGGAATGGATCGTCCGCCTCGGTGACGGCACCGAGCAGAGCCACCGCCGCGCGCAGGACGCGATCGACCATCTCTGGGCCTTCACCGGCGAAATGTTCGAAGTGGACGACAGCGAGCGCGGCCTGATCGACGCCGGCATCGCGGTCGATCCCGCGCCGTTGCGTTCGCCATGGCTGAAGACGGTCACGGGCGTCATCGCCGAGGCCACGCTGACCCTTCCGACCAACGACTGGATGCAGCAGGGCGGCCGCAGCGGAAGGCACAGCGAGCATCTCGGCCATCTCCTCAGCGAACTGCAATCGATGCAGCGGACCTTTCCGGGGGCGTCATGGTAGCCGTTCTCGACGACAGCGACCTGCGCCGGCGCGCCTGGGAGGCGGCCTCCACCGTGGTCGATCCCGAGATCCCGGTGCTCACCATCGCCGATCTCGGCGTGTTGCGCGAAGTGGAAGTCCATGACGGCCGCGTCGAGGTCGCGATCACGCCGACCTATTCGGGCTGTCCGGCGATGAACATGATCGCGCTGGAAATCGAGCTGGCGCTGGAACGCGCCGGCATTGCGCGTCCCACGGTGCGCACCGTGCTGTCGCCGGCCTGGACCACCGACTGGATGAGCGAGGATGGTCGCAACAAGCTTCGCGAATACGGCATCGCGCCGCCGCAGGCGTCCACTTCACGCCGGGCGTTGTTCGGCGAACAGCAGGTGGCCTGTCCGCAATGCGGCTCGCAAAATACCGAGGTGCTGTCCGAGTTCGGCTCGACCTCCTGCAAGGCGCTGTGGCGCTGCAAGAGCTGCGGCGAACCCTTTGATTATTTCAAGTGTCATTGAGATTTGGACCATGACCGTCATTGCGAGCGCAGCGGAGCAATCCAGAGCGGCATACGCGGAGAGATGGATTGCTTCGTCGCTTCGCTCCTCGCAATGACGCCGAAAGAACGAGAGAGAATGTCCCACGCACCGCGTTTCCACCGTCTCGCCGTCAACGATCTGCGCCGCGAAGCTGCGGACGCCGTGTCGATGACGTTTGCCATTCCGAAGGATCTGGAAGGCGATTACAGTTTTACGCCCGGCCAGTACCTCACCTTGCGTACCACCCTGGACGGCGAGGAAGTCCGCCGCTCCTATTCGATCTGCTCCGGCCCCGATGACGCCGAGCTGCGCATCGCCGTGAAGAAGGTCGACGGCGGCGCGTTTTCGAGCTGGGCGGCGGACGAGCTGAAGGCCGGCGACGAACTCGACGTGATGACGCCGACCGGGCGCTTTGGCGTTGCACACGCACCCGATCAATCCCGGGTCTATGTCGGCTTTGCCGCCGGCAGCGGCATCACGCCGATCCTCTCGATCGTCAAGGGCGTGCTGGCGCGCGAACCGGACAGCCGCTTCTTCCTGTTCTACGGCAACCGCACGACGTCGAGCATGCTGTTCCTCGAAGAGCTGGAAGAGCTGAAGGACCGGTTTCTGCAGCGGCTGTCGCTGTTTCACGTGATGTCGGGCGAGGAGCAGGATATTCCGATCCTGAACGGACGCCTCGACGGCGAGAAAGTGCGCGTGCTGCTGCGCTTGCAGGTCGCGGCCTCGCAGGTCGATCACGTCTTCATCTGCGGTCCCTCCGGGATGAGCGAGGACATCGAGGCGGCCTGCCGCGACATCGGCATCGCCGAGGAGCGCATCCATGTCGAGCGCTTCGTCTCGGAGTTCGGCGGCAAGCCGCGCCCTAAGAAAGTCATCGAAGCGTCGGCGCCGCCGAAGGCAATGGCGTCCTTGATCATCGACGGCAAGCGCCGCGAAATCCCGGTTGCCGACGGCGAAGCAATCCTCGATGCCGCGCTGCGCGCCGGCATGGACTTGCCGTTCGCCTGCAAGGGCGGCATGTGCTCGACCTGCCGCGCCAAGCTGGTGGAAGGCGAGGCGCAGATGGACGTGAATTATTCGCTGGAGCCATGGGAGTTGAAGGCCGGGTTCATTCTGACCTGCCAGGCGCGGCCGTGCTCGGACAAGGTGGTGGTGGATTACGATCATGTGTGAGTGATCTCCCGCGTCATTCCGGGATGGTCCGAAGGACCAGACCCGGAATCTCGAGATTCCGGGTTCGCTCCTGCGGACCGCCCCGGAATGACGGTGGAGAGAATTCGGGCGCGTTGACACCGCCGGTGCTTCGAACCCACACTGAACAACAGAGGCCGAACAGGCCCGTGCGTACAGGGAGAGAACGACGTGAAACCGTCTTGCGGCGCGGGCAGTGCGCCATGAACAAGGCATTGTCGCCCGACGAGATCGCCCGCGCCTGCGCGGACGCGATGTGGAAGGAAGACGACGCCAGCAGCGGCCTCGGCATGAAGATCGTCGAGGTGAAGGCCGGCCATGCCGTGCTGACGATGACGGTGCAGCCGCACATGGTCAACGGCCAGCGCATCGCCCATGGCGGCTTCATCTTCCTGCTCGCGGATTCCACCTTTGCCTTTGCCTGCAACTCGCACAATCAGCGCGCGGTCGCGGCGCAATGCGACATCACCTTCATCCGGCCGGGCAAAATCGGCGACGTGCTGGTGGCGACGGCGCGCGAGATTTCGCGCAGCGGCCTGTCGGGAATCTACGACGTGCGCGTCACCGCAGGCGATGCCGTGATCGCCGAATTCCGCGGCCATTCCCGGACGATCGCGGGGACGTGGCTGCCGGGCGCGGATAACGCGGGCACATAAAAGCAGCTGGGAGAGAAACGTCATGGGCATGGCAGGACTGAAATCCAGCGGAAGCGATTACCGTGCCGAACTGGACGAGGCCGAGCGCGCCTCGCGCGACGAGATCATGGCGCTGCAGACCCGGCGTCTCGCCTGGTCGCTCAATCACGCCTATGACAACGTCGCGCATTACAAGAAAGCATTCGATGCGGCTGGCGTGCATCCCTCCGATTTCAGGGAGCTCGCCGATCTCGCCAAATTTCCCTTCACGACCAAGACCGATCTGCGCGACAACTACCCCTTCAAGATGTTCGCGGTGCCGCGCGACAGACTCGTCCGTGTCCATGCCTCCTCGGGCACGACGGGCAAGCCGATCGTGGTCGGCTACACCCAAGGCGATATCGAGATCTGGGCCGACGTGATGGCGCGCTCGCTGCGCGCCGCCGGCGGGCGGACCGGGATGATCATCCACAATGCCTATGGCTACGGCCTGTTCACCGGCGGGCTCGGCGTGCATTACGGCGCCGAAAAGCTCGGCAGCACGGTGGTGCCGGTGTCCGGCGGCATGACCGAGCGGCAGGTGCAGCTGATCAACGATTTCCGGCCCGACATCATCACGGTGACGCCGAGCTACATGCTGGCGATCCTGGACGAGTTCAGGCGGCAGGGGCTCGATCCCAAGAAATCGTCGCTGAAATTCGGCATCTTCGGCGCCGAGCCCTGGACCAACGCGATGCGGCTGGAGATCGAGCAGGCGTTCGACATGGACGCGACCGACATCTACGGCCTGTCGGAAGTGATCGGCCCCGGCGTGGCGCAGGAATGCGTGGAGACCAAGGACGGGTTGCATATCTGGGAGGATCACTTCTATCCCGAAGTGATCGATCCGGATACCGGCGCCGTGCTGCCCGACGGCGAGAAGGGCGAGCTGGTGTTCACCTCGCTTACGAAGGAAGGCTTTCCGATCATCCGCTACCGCACCCGCGACCTGACCCGGCTGCTGCCGGGCACGGCGCGGCCCGGCATGCGGCGGATGGAGAAGGTGACCGGACGCTCCGACGACATGATCATTCTGCGCGGCGTCAACGTGTTCCCGACCCAGATCGAGGAAGCGCTGCTGGCCACCGACTGGTGCGGCGGCCATTTCGTCATCGAGCTGACCCGGGAAGGGCGGATGGACGAGATGACCGTGCTGGCCGAAGCCCGCCCCGAACACTGGGACGGCGGCGGGCTCGACGCGCACGCCGAAAAGGTGTCCATTTTCATCAAGAACACCATCGGCATCACCGCCCGCGTCAGGGCGGTCGCCCCGGACACGCTGGAACGCTCGCTCGGCAAGGCCAGGCGGGTTTACGACAAGCGGCCGAAAGGGTAACTCCTGCTGAGCCAGAGCAGCAGGAAGCCTTGATGTCAGTTGCCGAGAAGTCCGATTTTCGATCCATTGAGGCGCACTGCGTGCGCCTGCCGGCCAAGGCTGCGGATGCGGCCTCGATTGCCCCCGTGGTCGAGACGCACATGCTGTCGCGCGGCGACAACGACCTGCTGATCGAAATCAAGGCCGCGGCCGTCAATCCGTCCGACGTCAAGGCGGCGACCGGGCTGATGCCCTATGCGGTGTTTCCGCGTACCTCGGGCCGCGACTATGCGGGCGTCGTGATCGGCGGGCCAAACGGCTGCATCGGGCGCGAGGTGTTCGGCTCGTCCGGCGATCTCGGCATCCGCCGTGACGGCACCCATGCCACCCATCTGGTGGTCGAGGCGGAAGCGGTGGTCGAGAAACCCAAGAACGTGTCGTGGGAGGAGGCCGCCGGCATCGGCGTGCCGTTCGTCACCGCGATGGAAGGCCTGCGCCGTGCGGGCATCCCCAAAACCGGCGAGACGGTGCTGGTGATGGGCGTCAACGGCAAGGTCGGGCAGGCGGCGACGCAGATCGCGACCTGGCACGGCGCGCGCGTGATCGGCGTGGTGCGCAAGCGCGAGCCGTATGAGGGGCACAGCAATTCGAATGTCGAGGTGATCGATTCGTCCAGCACCGACGTTACGGCGCGGGTGCGCGAACTGACCGGCGGCAAGGGCGCCGATATCGTGTTCAATACCGTCGGCGATCCCTATTTTGAGGCCGCGCACAAATCGCTCGCGCTGCGCGGACGGCAGATCCTGATCGCCGCGATCGACCGCATCGTCCAGTTCAACATCCTGGAGTTCTATCGAGGCCAGCACACTTATGTCGGCATCGATACGCTCGGCCTGTCGTCGGTCGCAACCGGCGCGGTGCTGCGCGAACTCGGCCCCGGTTTCGCCAGCGGTCATCTGAAGCCGTTTCCGATCCGGCCGAACGCGATCCATCCACTGGCGCGGGCCGCGGCGGCGTTTGCGGCGGTGGCCGGCTCGTCGCGCGACCGCGTGATCCTGCGGCCGGAAGTCACGGATTAATCCGCCGGTCTGGTCACGATCCTGATCTCCGATTTCAGCGTCCGGTGCACCGGGCACTTGTCGGCGATTTCCATCAGTCGCGTGCGCTGGTCGGCATCGAGGTCGCCTTCGATCGCAATGACGCGCTCGATCTGGTCCAGCATGCCGTCGCGGGTCTCGCATTCCGCGCAGTCGCTGGCGTAAATCTTGCTGTGGTTCAGCGTCACCGTGACGCGATCGAGCGGCAGCGCCTTGCGATCGGCATAGAGCCGCATCGTCATCGACGTGCAGGCGCCGAGCCCGGCCAGCAGCAGATCATACGGCCCGGGACCGGAGTCGTCACCGCCGACGGCGACCGGCTCGTCCGCCAGCATCTGGTGCGGGCCGACGGTGACGGTCTGCTGGAACTTGCTGTTGCGGGTTTCGCGCACCACGACATGACGCGGCGGATCGCCGGCGGGCTGCGCGGCGGCAGGCTCGATATAGCGCTCGGCCCAGGCGGCGATGATGTCGGCGACATAGGCCGCGTCGCGCTTGCCGGACAACAGGTGGTCGGCGCCGGCCAGCGATACGAAACTCTTGGGATGCTTCGCCGCGACGAAGATTTTCGTCGCGTTGTCGATGCCGACCGTGTCGTCGGTCGGCGAGTGCATCACCAGCAGCGCCTTGTGCAGCTTTGCGATATGGGCGGACAGGCTGTGCTCGGCGATGTCGTCGAGGAATTCGCGCGTGATATGAAACGGCCGCCCGGCGAGCTGGACTTCGACCTTGCCCTGGGTGCGGATGTCCGCGATCCTGTCCCGGAACAGGTGGGTGACGTGGGCGGGATCGGACGGCGCGGCGATGGTCGCGACCGCCTTGGCCTCCGGAATGCGGCCCGCGGCGGCCAAAATCGCGGCGCCGCCGAGGCTGTGGCCGATCAGGAGCGTGGGCGCGGCGCGGGTGTCGCGCAAATGATCGGCGGCGCGGACCAGGTCGGCGACGTTGGACGAGAAGGTCGAATTGGCGAACTCGCCCTCGCTGGCGCCGAGGCCGGTGAAGTCGAACCGCAACACGGCGATGCCCCTGGCGGCCAGCGCCGTCGCGATACGCTTGGCCGCCAGCACGTCCTTGCCGCAGGTGAAGCAATGGGCGAACAGTGCGTAGGCGTGTACCGGGCCGTCGGGCGTATCAAGCGCTGCGGCCAGTTGATGGCCGCCTTCGCCGGTGAATTGAAAGCGTTCATGCGGCACGGCGTTCTCCTGGGCTCGTTTGGTCTAGTCGCCAGAGTAACGCTGTTCCTTCCAGGGATCACCCCGATTGTGATAGCCGCGCACTTCCCAATAGCCGGGCCTGTCCTCGGCGAGGAATTCGATGCTCTGCAGCCACTTGGCGCTTTTCCAGAAATAGAGATGCGGCACCACCAGCCGCACCGGACCGCCATGTTCCTGTTCGAGCGGCGCGCCGGACCAGCTATGGACCAGCAGCGCGTCCTCCGCGGCAAAGTCCTCCAGCGCGAGGTTGGTGGTGTAGCCGTCATGCGAATGCAGCAGCACGAAGCGGGCTTCCTCGCGCGGCCGGCAGGCGTCGAGCAGGTCGCGGGTCGCAAGCCCCTCCCATTGATTGTCGTAGCGCGACCAGGTGGTGACGCAGTGGATGTCGGTCACGAACCTGCTCTGCGGCTGGGCGGAAAACTGCGCAAAATCCCAGAACAGCGGCTGTTCGACCGCGCCGTAGACATCGAGCCGCCAGCGCTCGCGCGAGATGTTCGGGGTCAGCCCGAGATCGAGCGTCGGCCAGTCCCTGGTCAGATGCTGGCCCGGCGGCAGGCGCGCTTCCTCGGGTCGTGAAATCCTGCCGGTGAGGAATTTTCCCTCGCGCGCCCAGCGTTCCTTGCTGCGAGTCAGCTTGCTTTCCGGCGGCGGCTCGTTCTGGTCGGCCATGTCTGACACATTTTACTCGTGACACATTTATTCGTGGCGGTGCATCGCGGAGGCGTGCTTGGTGTCGCGCATCGTCGCATAGATGACGAGCGAGAGGAAGATCATGCCGCTGAGATAATAGTAGAACCACTGCTCATGACCGATCGTCTTGAAATACAGCGCGATGGCCGGCGCGGTGCCGCCGAACAACGACACCGTGATGGCATAGGGCAGGCCGACGCCGAGCGCGCGGACGTTGGTCGGGAACAGCTCGGCCTTCACGACGGCGTTGATCGAGGTATAGCCGGCGACGAAGATCCAGGCGGAACAGATCAGGAGAAATGCGGTGAACGGCGATTTCGTCTCCTTCAGCAGGGTCAGGATCGGGATCGTCGCCAGCGTGCCGACAAGGCCGAAGAAGATCAACAGCGGCTTGCGGCCGATGCGGTCCGAAAGCGCGCCATAGATCGGCTGCAGCAGCGTCGCGAACAGCAGCGAACCGAAGATCACGTAAGTGGTCTGGTCCTCGGTCAGTCCGACGGACAGCTTGACGAAGGTCTGCATGTAGGTGGTGAAGGTGTAGAACGCCGCGGTGCCGCCGGCGGTGAGGCCGACCACCAGCAGGAGCTCGCGCGGATAGTTCAAGAGGCCGCGGATCGAGCCGCTTGGTTTTGCGACCTTCTTCGCAGCCTCGAACGCCTCGGTCTCATGCAGGTCGCGCCGCATCACGGCGGCGAAGATCGCCAGCAGCGCGCCGATCACGAACGGGATGCGCCAGCCCCAGTCCTTCAGCTGCTCGGGGGTCAGAAACACCTTCTGCAGCAGCAACAGCACGACGATGGCGGTGAGCTGGCCGCCGATCAGGGTGACGTATTGGAAGCTGGAATAGAAGCCGCGGTGCTTTGGATCGGCCACTTCCGTAAGATAGGTGGCGCTGGCGCCATATTCGCCGCCGAGGCTCAGGCCTTCGATGATGCGCGCCAGCGCCAGGATGGCGGGGGCGGCGATGCCGATCGTGGCGTAGGTCGGAGTCACCGCGATGATCAGCGAGCCGAAGCACATGCAGACCACGGACAGCGTCAGCGACAGCCGCCTTCCGTAGCGGTCGGCGATGAAACCGAACAGCCAGCCGCCGAGCGGGCGCATCAGGAAGGTAGCGGCGAACAGAACCGCGGCGTTGAGCTGCTGCACGACCGGATCGCTGTTCGGAAAGAAGGCCGGCGCGAAATACAGCGCGAACGCCGTGTAGGCGTAGAAATCGTACCACTCGACGAGGTTGCCGATCGAACCGATGAAGATCGCCTTGAGCCGTCGCTCGACGTCGTGGATGTCGAGGCGGTCGCCGACGGGCTTGATCGCTTGATCGGTCATGATGGTTCTCCGGGAGGCGAGGTACGAACCCGTTCTCCCGGATCAGTCCGTCGCGCATAACAGCAAGTAACGCCGCCGCGCCGCGCCGGTTCCCCGAAACGCGGACGAGACCGGCGTCTTTCGATCGTGATTACCGGGGCGCCCGCGGCTCGATCGGTGTCGTGTCACGCTGGCCCAGAATGTCCTCCAGCGCCTTGGCGCCGGCGAGCAGCTGCGCCTCGGCGCGCGGCTTCGCCACCATCTGCAGCCCGACCGGCAGGCCCGACGCCGTGAAGCCGCAGGGCAGCGACAGCGCCGGGCAGCACACCAGCGTGATGGCGTAGACGATGCCGAGCCATTCGACGTAGTTGTCGAACTTCTTGCCGGCGCATTCGGCGACGTAGCGGTTCTCGACCGGGAAGGGCGGCACGATGGTGGCCGGGCAGAGCAACAGGTCATATTTCTCGAAGAACTCCAGCGTGCGCGCGCACATCGCGACGCGCTGCGCCTGGGCGCGTTCGAGCTGCTCGACGGTCAGCTTGAGGCCTTCCTCGATGTTCCAGATCACTTCGGGCTTGAGCAGGTCGCGCTTGGTGCGCAGCAGGGCCGCCTTGGAGAGAGCGAAGTCGAACGCGCGCAACACGTGGAAACATTCGTGCGCCTCGCGCAGGTCGGGATGGGCTTCCTCGACGATCGCGCCTGCTTCCGCGAAGCGCTGGGCGGCCTTGCGGGTGACGGCGACGACTTCCGGATCGACCGGCGTGATGCCGAGGTTGGGCGAATAGGCGACCCGCTTCGGCTTGCCGCCGGCGCGGACGGCGGACAGGAACGAATTCGGCAGCAGCGGCAGTGACAGCGGATCGCCGGGATGCTCGCCGCTCATGGCGTCGAGCAGCAATGCGACGTCTTCGACATTGCGCGCCATCGGCCCTTGCTGGCCGAGATTGCGATCCATTCCGGCCGGACCAATCGTGTGCGCGACGCGGCCGATGCTCGGCCGTAGCCCGACGATGCCGCAGAAGCTCGCCGGGTTGCGCAAGGAGCCGCCCATGTCGGAGCCGTGGGCCAGCCAGGCGGTGCCGGTGGCGAGCGCCACCGCCGCGCCGCCCGAGGAGCCGGCGGCGGAGCGCGACGTGTCCCAGGGATTCCGCGTCGGACCGAACACCTCGTTGAAGGTATTGGCGCCGGCGCCGAACTCCGGCGTGTTCGACTTGGCGTAGATAACCCCGCCATTGCTTTCGAGATGCTCGACCAGGATGTCTGACTTCTCGGGGATCGTATCCTTGTAGATCGGCGAGCCCTGGGTGGTCAGCACGCCCGCGACGGCGGTGAGATCCTTGATCGGTATCGGGAGGCCGGCGAGCAGGCCGCGCTCGCTGGCCGGCTTCTTCATCAGCGCGGCGGCGTGTTTGCGGGCGCGATCGAAGCACAGCGTCGGCAGCGCATTGACCGGGCCATCCACCTCGGCGATGCGCTTCTCCAGTACGTCGAGCAGGTCGAGCGGGGTCACTTCGCCCGACTTCAGCTTGCCGACGATGGCGACCGCCGTCTCACGCACCAAACCCTGATCGGCCACTTCGCTTTCTCCGTTCGTTACCGGTATCTTGATCGCGGATGTTGCTGTAGAACATTTCCCGGCAAATTAGAATCTGCGGCTGCCGTATTCGAGCGGAGATATTGCATGACGACATTGTTTTCAGCGCTGGACTGGCGCGCCCTGGGCCAGGAGGCACTCGATCTCAGCCTCAACAATGGCGTTGCCGTGCGCGGCAGCGTCGACATGGCCGCGGGCTGGGAGCAACGTTCCGCCGACGTGCGCAAGCGTTTGCCCGATCATCTCGACCTGCGATATGGCCCGCGCGAGCGCAACCGGATCGATTTCCTGAAAGCGGGCGAGGAGGCGCCGACCCTGCTGTTCATTCACGGCGGCTACTGGCAGGCGCGCTCCAAGGAGGTCTTCACGATCTTCGCCGAGGGGCCGATGGCGCATGATATCAACGTCGCACTGATCGGCTATTCGCTGGCGCCGGACGCCACGATGGACCAGATCGTCGGCGAAATCCACGCCGGCATCGATTTCCTCGCCGGCGAGTTGCCCGCGCTGGGCGCCGCGCCGGGCGGTATCGTGGTATCGGGTTGGTCGGCCGGCGGGCACCTGACCGCGATGGCGCTGTCGCATCCGAAGGTGAAGGCGGGGCTCGCGATCAGCGGCATCTTCGACCTCGAGCCGATCCGCCATTCGTACCTCAACGAGAAACTGCGCGCCGACGAAGCGACCTCCCGCCGCAACTCGCCTCTGATGCAGGAGGGCGGTCCCCTGAAGCCGCTGTCGCTGGTGGTCGGCAGCGGCGAACTGCCGCTGTTGCGCAAGCAGACCGCCGATTTCGCCGGCCACCGCGCGCGCTATGGCTTGCCGGTGACCTATGAGGAAATTCCCGACGCCAACCACTTTACGATCATGTACGAGATGATGTCGCCGCGGGGACGGATCACGACGCTGATCCGGCAGCTGTTCGAGCGGACGACGGGGTAGGGGGCCGGCAAGCAGCGTTCATCGCGAGCACGGTTCAGTCCGGACGCTTCAGCGTCCAACGTTCCTGCGCAGTCGCATCCGTCCATACCGTGGAGAGCGGGAGCAGCGTGATCCAGGTCTCGGCGAGCTTGCCGTCCTCGATCCGGTAGCTCTGCATGCCCGCCCGGCTGCGCTGCGCGCCGGTCGCGGGATCAGGCCAGACGAGCGAGAAGCGAAACCACGCGCGGTTTTCCGTGAAGGAGTGATCGTATACGACGACACGGGTGCCCGGCCGCTCTTGATGGATCACCGCCAGCTCTGCCGCGTAGGCTTCGCGCGTCACCGTGCGGTCGCCCTTTTCGTCATGCCGGATGTAATGCGATCCGATGCAACTGGGGATCAGATCGTATTGGCGCTCATGCCAGACTTTTTCCCATCGGTCGAACAGGTCCCGTACGGCTTCTGACATGGACGAACTCTTGCTGTTGCGTTGAAGGCGAAGCAAGATTCAGGCCGATGTGGTGTCGCGTATGTATCCGTCATAGTGAGGAGGCGCGAAAGCGCCGTCTCGAACCATGCCGGCCCGCGGCCCATCCTTCGAGACACATCGCTGCGCGATGCTCCTCAGGATGAGGTCTGTGGAGGCTGCACGAGCCTAACCCCACCCCGACGTATGTCCGCCATCCACCGTGTAGATGACGCCTGACGTGTAGCCCGCGCGGTCCGATGCCAAAAACGCCATCAGGTCGCCGATCTCGCGCGCATGCGCGGGGCGGCCGAGCGGCATGCCTTTCTGGAATTCCTTGTAGCGGTTCTCGTCGCCGAACTGGTTCCTGGCGCGCGTCTTCAACAGCGTGACGTGGCGGTCGGTGCCGACCGGGCCGGGATTGATGCCGACGACGCGGATGTTGTCGGCGAGGCTCTTGCCGCCGAGCGCGCGGGTGAACGCCATCAGCGCGGCATTGCCGGCGCTGCCGCAGATATAGTTGGCGTCGAACTTCTCACCGGCGGCGCCGATGTCGTTGACGATGACGCCGCCGCCGCGCGCCTTCATCTGCGCATAGATCGTGCGCGTGAGATTGATATAGCCGAACACTTTCAGGTCCCAGGCATGCCGCCAGGTCGCCTCGTCGATCTTGTCGATCGAGCCGCCCGGAATGTCGCCGGCATTGTTGACGAGGATGTCGATCTCGGCGGCCTCCTTGGCGAGCCGGGCGAGATCGTCGCCGTTGCGCAGGTCGACGACATGGGTGGTCGCCCCGATCTGGTGCGTGGAGCGCAGCCGCTCGGCCAGCGCCTTCAGCATGTCACCGTTGCGGGCGGCCAGCATGACGTCACAGCCTTCCTCGGCGAAGGCTTCGGCGGCGGCCGCGCCAATGCCCTTGGAGGCGCCGGTGATCAGGACGCGCTTGCCGCGCAGGTGCAGATCCATGGGATTTCTCGCTTGGGTGAGGGGCAGGAAATGGGCTGCAATTGTTAGGCTTGCTCCGCGGTAGCGGTCAACATTGCAGTGCAGCGTTGCGCAACCGGCGGCTTTGGTCCATTGCAAGGAAATCAAATCAGCGGCATTAGCCGGCAGCCAAGACAAGCAAGGAAACTCTCGATGAGCGCCAAAAAGCAGTATCGGATCGCGGTCATTCCCGGCGACGGGATCGGCAAGGAAGTGATCCCGGAAGGGCTGCGCGTACTTGAGGCGGCGGCGAAGAAGCACGGCGTGTCGGTACATTTCGACCATTTCGACTTCGCCTCCTGGGACTATTACGAAAAACACGGCGAGATGATGCCGGAGGACTGGAAGGCGCAAATCGGCAAGCACGACGCGATCTATTTCGGCGCGGTCGGCTGGCCGGCGAAAATCCCGGATCACATCTCCCTGTGGGGCTCGCTGATAAAATTCCGGCGCGAGTTCGACCAGTATGTCAATCTGCGCCCGGTGCGGCTGATGCCCGGCGTGCCGTCGCCGCTCGCCAACCGCAAGCCCGGCGACATCGATTTCTGGGTGGTGCGCGAAAACACCGAGGGCGAATATTCCTCCGTCGGCGGCCGCATGTTCCCGGGCACCGATCGCGAGTTCGTCACGCAGCAGACCGTGATGACGCGCACCGGCGTCGACCGCATCCTGAAGTTCGCGTTCGAACTGGCGCAGTCGCGGCCGGAGAAACACCTGACCTCGGCGACCAAGTCCAATGGAATCTCGATCACGATGCCCTATTGGGACGAGCGCGTGGAAGCGATGGCGAGGAACTATCCGGGCGTGAAGTGGGACAAGTACCACATCGACATCCTCACCGCGAATTTCGTGCTGCACCCGGACTGGTTCGACGTCGTGGTCGGCTCCAATCTGTTCGGCGACATCCTCTCCGATCTGGGCCCGGCCTGCACCGGCACCATCGGCATTGCGCCGTCGGGCAACATCAACCCGGAAGGCGATTTCCCGAGCGTGTTCGAGCCGGTGCACGGCTCGGCGCCCGACATCGCGGGGCAGGGCATCGCCAACCCGATCGGCATGATCTGGTCTGGCGCGATGATGCTGGAGCATCTCGGCGAGAAGCAGGCGGCGGCCGCCATCGTCGGCGCCATCGAGCGCACGCTCGGCGAACGCACGCTGCGGACACGGGATCTCGGCGGCAATGCCGACACGGTTGCGTGTGGCAAGGCGGTCGCGGAGATGGTGGAGTAGGTTGGACCGTCATGGTGAGGAGGCGCGCAAGCGCCGTCTCGAACCATGCGAGCCCGCGGCCCATCCTTCGAGACGCCGCTACGCGGCTCCTCAGGATGACGGGGAGTGCGTGAAGGCAGTGGAAGTTTATCTTCCCTTCCCCCACAGGCGGAGAAGTAAGTCGCGGAGATGGTGGAGTAGGTTGGACCGTCATGGTGAGGAGGCGCGCAAGCGCCGTCTCGAACCATGCGAGCCGGCGGCCCATCCTTCGAGACGCCGCTACGCGGCTCCTCAGGATGACGGGGAGTGCGTGAAGGCAGTGGAAGTTATCTTCCCTCCTCCCACGGGGGGAGAAGGAAGAAAGCCGCAGCTATTTTCCGCGCACGATGCGCCGGCAGTGTTCCCACGCTGCGCGCATCAGATTTTCGCTGGCTTCGGGCGTCCGGAAGGCGGAATGGGCCGACACCGTGACGTTGTCGAGTTTGGTCAGCGGGTGATCCGCCGGCAGCGGCTCGATGTTGAAGACGTCGAGTCCGGCGTGGCGGATATGGCCCGATTGCAGCGCGTCGATCATGGCGTCCTCGTCGACGATGGCGCCGCGGGCCGTGTTGACCAGGATGACGCCGGGCTTCATGCCCTCGATGCAGGCGCGCGAGATCAGGCCGCGCGTCTCGTCGTTGAGCAGCAGATGAACCGAGATGACGTCGCTCTCGGTCAGCACCTCGTCGTAATCGAGAAACTCGACCTTCGGGAACTTTTTCGGCGTCCGGTTCCAGGCGATCACCCGCATGCCGGAGCCGATCGCGATGCGCGCGACTTCGGCTGCGATGCCACCGAAGCCGATCAGGCCGAGCGTCTTGCCGGTCAGTTGCATGCCGTCGTCGCGCAGCCAGTTGCCGGCGCGGATGCCGCGATCCATCCTGGCGAGCCCGCGCGCGCCCTCCCACATCAGCGCGATGGCGCATTCGGCGACGGCGGTGTCGCCATAGCCCTTGATCAGATGGACGTGGATCCCGGTCTCGGCCAGTTCGTCCGGATTCATGTAGCTGCGCGCGCCGGTGCCGAGAAACACGACATGCTTGAGGCCGGCGCACTTCTTAGCGATCCCGGTCGGCAGCGCGGTGTGATCGACGATCGCGATTTCGGCGCCGTCGAGGATCGCGGGATAGTCCTCCGGCTTGATGTCGGGATCGCGGTTGATCCGCACCTCCGGATCGCCCTGCTTGTGAAGCCGCTCGAAGATCACGGCAAGCGATTCATTGGCGTCGACAAAAACCCCGCGCATGGTACTCCTCAACTCTGTTTGTCAGACCGTCAAATTCTCAGGATGCGACGCCGGCCAGCGCCAGCACGGTATGCATCAGCACATTGGCGCCGGCCGCGCAATCGGCCTGTGTGGCGTCTTCGAGTTCGTTGTGGCTGATGCCGTCCTTGCAGGGCACGAACACCATGGCGGCCGGCATCACGGTGTTGAGGTTGCAGGCGTCGTGGCCGGCGCCGGAGGTGATGCGCCGGTGCGACAGTCCGAGCATTTTGGCGGCGCTCTCCACCGCATCCACCAGTTTCGGGTCGAAATGCGTCGGCGGCTTGCGCCAGATCAGATCGAATTGCACCTCGACCTTGCGCCGCGCCGCGATCTCGGCAATCGCCGCGCGCAGATCCGCATCGAGCGCCTCCATGATGGCGGCGTCCGCGCTGCGGCAATCGAGCGTGAAGGCGATCTCGCCGGGGATGACGTTGCGCGAGGGGTTGGCGATGACGGCCTCGCCGACGGTGCCGACGGCCTTCGGCCCATGCTTCTTCGCGATCGCCTCCATCGCCAGCACGATCTCCGACAGCGTCGCCAGCGCGTCGCGCCGCAACGGCATCGGCGTCGAGCCGGCATGGCTCTCGAACCCGGTGATCTTGCCGTCATACCACAACACGCCCTGGCCGGAATCGACCACGCCGATGGTCTTGTTCTCGGCCTCCAGGATCGGGCCCTGTTCGATATGCAACTCGACAAAGCCGGAGAATTTTTGCGTGCCCACGGCCGTCGTGCCGCGATAGCCGATGCTGTCGAGCGCCTCCGCCACCGTGACTCCCTCGGCATCCTTCCGCGACAAAATGTCGTCGGTGGTGAAGTCGCCGACATAGGCGGCGGAGGCCATCATCGCCGGCGCGAAGCGGGAGCCTTCCTCATTGGTCCAGTTGCAGATGCAGATCGGGGTCTCGGTCTCGATGCCGGCATCGTTAAGCGTGCGTACCACTTCGAGCGCCGCCAGCGTGCCGAGCACGCCGTCGAACTTGCCGCCGGTCGGTTGCGTATCGAGGTGGGAGCCGAGCCCGATCGGCGCCTTCGACATGTCGCGGCCCTTGCGCAGGCCGAACATCGAGCCCAGCGCATCGACATGAACTTCGAGGCCTGCGGCCTCGCAGGCGCTGCGGAACCAGTCGCGCACCTGCTTGTCCTCCGGCCCGAGCGTCAGCCGCCGCACGCCGCCCCTGGGTGTAGCGCCAAATTGGGCGGTTTCGTGAATGGTGCCCCACAGCCGGGCGGAGTCGATTTGCAGGTTGGAGGCGATCTTGGTCATGGGCTATTCCGGTGAGTGCTGCCCGTTTCAATGACGCGGCAACGGCGGCGCGTCAATAACGGCGCCGCCTGTGACGGCGTAGAGATGAAGATCGATTGTAGCCCGCATGAGCTTTTGCGATATGCGGGATGCCGCGGGCGTCGGTCCCGCATATCGCAAGAGCTCATGCGGGCTACTGTTTCCGCGCTTCTTCGTCATGCCCGGGACAAGCGGGACAAGCGCGGCCATGACGTCGGTAGGTCAGTGCCCATGCTCCGGCAGCGTCAGCCCGAACGTCTTCGTCAAATCCTTCACCTGCTCCGGAGAAAGATATCGCGGGTTCAGCCCGCGCAGCAGCAGATACAATTTCGCCGTCTCTTCCAGTTCCTCCATCGCGAACACCGCGGCTTCCAGCGTATCGCCCGACACCACCGGGCCGTGGTTGGCGAGCAGGACGGACGAGTAGTTTCCGGCCAATCCTTTGATCGCGTCTGCCACGGCGGGATCGCCGGGGCGGTAATAGGGCACGAGCGCGGTGTCGCCGCATTTCATCAGATAGTAGGGCGTCATCGGCGGCAGCGCGGCGCGGGGATCGATTTCGGGCAGCATCGAGAGCGCCACCGAATGGGTCGAATGCAGATGGACGACGGCGCGGGCGGCGGCGCGGGTCTGGTAGAGCGCGCTGTGCAGCGGCACTTCCTTGGTTGGCGCATCGCCGGATAGCAGCTTGCCATCGGGGCCGAGCCGCGACAGCCGGGCCGGGTCGAGGAAGCCGAGCGAGGCGTTGGTCGGCGTCACCAGCCAGCCGCCATCGTCGAGTTTCACGCTGATATTGCCGGAGGAGCCCGGCGTCAGCCCGCGCTCGAACAGTGAGCGGCCAAGGCGGCAGATTTCCTCGCGTATCCGTGTTTCGCTCATGTCATCATTCCACCGGCATCGCGATTTGGGTTCTCCCACGCTTTGGCAGCGCGGCCAAGCCGTGATAACCCAGTGCCAAAGCCAGGCAAGAAACGTCGAGGGGACCGCCGCATGCCAGAAACTGCCAAACCGCGCATTGCCGTGATCGGGCTCGGCTCGATGGGATATGGCATGGCGACCTCGCTGCGCCGCTCAGGCTTCGAAGTGACCGGCTGCGACGTCTCGGCGGACGCCGTGAAGCGCTTTGCCGGCGAGGGCGGCAAGGGCGCGGGCACGCCGGCGGAAGCGGCGCAATCAGCTGATATCGTGGTCAGCGTCGTCGTCAATGCGGCACAGACGGAGGCCATTCTGTTTGGCCAGAACGGGGTCGCCGAAACCCTCGCCGAGGGCGCGGTGTTCATCTCCTCGGCGACGATGGACCCCGATGTCGCGCGGCGGCTCGCCAAGCAATTGGAAGCCAGCGGGCGGCATTATCTCGATGCGCCGATCTCGGGCGGCGCGCAGCGCGCGGCGCAGGGCGAACTTACGATTTTGGCCGCGGGAAGTCCGGGGGCATTCGCCAAGGCGCGCCCGGCGCTGGATGCGATGGCCGCAAAACTCTACGAGCTCGGTGATGATCCCGGCCAGGGCGCCGCGTTCAAGATGATCAACCAGTTGCTCGCCGGCGTGCACATCGCTGCCGCCTCGGAGGCGATCGCATTCGCCGCCAGGCAGGGGCTCGACATCCGCAAGGTCTATGAGGTGATCACGGCCTCGGCCGGGAATTCCTGGATGTTCGAGAACCGCATCCCGCATGTGCTCGACGGCGATTACACGCCGCGCAGCGCGGTGGAGATATTTGTCAAAGACCTCGGCATCATCCAGGACATGGCGCGCAGCCAGAAATTTCCGGTGCCGGTCGCGGCTGCCGCGCTTCAGATGTTCTTGATGACAGCTGCCTCCGGTATGGGCCGCGATGACGACGCCTCGGTGGCACGGATGTATGCGAAGGTGACCGGCACGCATCTGCCGGGCGAGCCGAAATAGCAGTGTTTGTCAGGAAGGGAACATTCGATGCCGCGCTTTGCCGCCAATCTCTCCATGATGTTCACGGAAGTGCCGTTCCTCGATCGTTTCGACGCCGCGGCGAAAGCGGGGTTTACGGCGGTCGAATTCCTGTTTCCCTACGATCATCCGGCGGATGCCATAGGCGAGCGGCTGAAGCAGAACGGCCTGACGCAGGCGCTGTTCAATTTGCCGCCGGGCAATTGGGACGCCGGCGAAAAGGGATTTGCTGCGCTGCCGGAGCGGTTCGACGATCTGAAGCGCAGTCTGGATACCGCCCTGCCGTACGCGAAAGCGACCGGCGTCAAGCGGCTGCATCTGATGGCCGGCATTGCCAACCGCAGCGAGACCAAGGCGGCCGAGCAGTTCTACAAGTCGGTGGCGTGGGCTGCGGAGTTCTTCGCGCCGCACGGGCTCGACGTTGTGATCGAGCCGATCAACCCGCGCAACGTGCCGGGCTACTTCCTCAACGATTTCCTGTTCGCCCGCGACCTGATCACCGAATTGAAGATTCCGAACCTGAAACTGCAGTTTGACATCTATCACTGCCAGATCATCCATGGCGACGTGACGATGAGATTGCGCGAGATGATGCCGATCATCGGTCACATCCAGATCGCCAGCATTCCCTCGCGCAACGAGCCCGATGGCGAGGAGCTGAACTATCCGTTCCTGTTCACTGAGCTCGACAAGCTCGGCTATGGCGGCTTCGTCGGCTGCGAATACAACCCGCGCGGAAAAACGACCGACGGGCTCGGCTGGTTCAAGCCCTATGCGGGAGTAAAGCCGTGAAATTGTCTCTGGGCTGCATCGCCGACGACTACACCGGCGCGTCCGACCTCGCCAACACGCTGACCCGCCAGGGCCTGCGCACGGTGCAGACCATCGGCGTGCCGCCGGACGATCTGGCGTTGCCCGACGTCGACGCGGTGGTGGTGTCGCTCAAGAGCCGGTCGATCGCGGCCGATGTCGCGGTCGAGCGTTCGCGCGCGGCGGAAAAATGGCTGCGTGGTCGCGGCGCCGGCCACCTACTGTTCAAGATCTGCTCGACCTTCGATTCCACCGACGCCGGCAATATCGGCCCGGTCATGGACGCGCTGCGCGCCGACAGCGGCGACGCGATCGTGCTGGTGACGCCGGCGTTTCCGGAGACCGGCCGCACCGTCTACCAGGGCAATCTGTTCGTGGGCTCCGTGCCGCTGAACGAAAGCCCGTTGAAGGATCATCCGCTCAACCCGATGCACGACTCGAACCTGGTGCGATTGCTGGCGCGGCAGAGCCGGACCAGGGTCGGGCTGGTCGACCTCGCCACGCTGTCGCGCGGCACGGCGGCGGTACGCGCGAAACTCGCCGAACTGGCGGGCCAGGGGGTGGGTGCGGTCATTATCGACGCGGTGTTCGACCGCGATTTGGAAACCATCGGGGGCGTCGCGCTGGATCATCGCCTGTCGGTCGGCGCCTCCGGGATCGGCCTCGGTCTCGCCCGCGCGCTGGTCGGCTCCGGCAAAGTCAAGCCGGGCGCGGCCGGCGCTGTGTCCGGGGCGGCGGTGGGCGGGCCGGCGGCGTGCCTGGCCGGGAGCTGCTCGCAGGCGACGCTCGCCCAGATCACCCATGCTGAAACGGCCATGGCCGTGCTGCACTTGGTTCCCGAACAGGTGATCGCAGGACCCGGCGAGGTACGCCGGGCACTGGCCTGGGCGCGGGAGCGAATCAGCGAAGCCCCCGTCCTGATCGCCTCAAGCTCAACGCCAGACCAGGTTGCAGCTCTGCAATCCCGGCATGGCCGCGATGCAGCGGGACATGCCATCGAGCAGGCGATGGCGGACCTGGCGGAGGGTCTGGTCGGTTTCGGGGTGCGGCGGCTGGTGGTCGCCGGGGGCGAAACGTCGGGCGCGGTGGTCGACCGCCTGCGCATTCCCGGCTTCCTCGTCGGCGAGGAAATCGCTGCGGGAGTGCCGGTTTTGCGATCCGTCGGCGCCGGCCAGGGCGACATGCTGCTGGCCCTGAAGTCCGGCAATTTCGGCGGGCCGGCGTTTTTTTCGGACGCGCTCGAGCTGATGCGCTGACCCGCCTCCGGCGCATGCCGCGGTCAGGCCGGCACTGGTGCCGTAGTCCTGCGGTGCGGCGCGTTAACGCAAACTCAGTGGGAGCAGGGTTTCATCTCTCTATGGGATCTCTCTGATTCCCGTCTGAATCAGCCGCGCCAGGTCGCCACGAGTCCAACTGCAAGAGATGACCGATATGCTTGCCCGATACTCCATCCGCGCCAAGATCATTGCCGTCGTGGCCCTTCTGCTCGTGGCCCTGACGGGCATGGGCCTGCTCGCGGTCAGCAACATGCGGTCCATCAACGCCAACACGGTGGATATCGCGACCAACTGGCTGCCCGGCGTGCGGGTGCTCGGCGACCTGCGCGCCGGCGTGATCACCTATCGCAACGTGATCCGCGAGCACATGCTGTCGGAAACGCTGGAGGAAAAGCTGGCGACGGAAAAGACGCTGGCCGGGGTGATCGAAAGCAACACGAAGATCCGCGCCACCTTCGAGCAGTTGATCGCGTCGCCGGAAGAACGGGCGATGTACAACGAATGGGTCAGGTTGTGGGAGAGTTACAAGAAGGGCACCGAAGAGGTGATGGCACTGTCCCGCAAGGCGGTTGGTCAGTACCCCAAGGAGGCCCATGAGCTGAACACCAAGACGGTCAACAAGATCGGGCTCGAGGCCGATGCCGTCCTGAAGAAGGGCATCGACCTCAACAATTCCGGAGCGGACAAGGCCGCAAAGGACGCAGCGGACAGCTATTCGTCCGCACTGATCATGCTTGGCATGCTGCTCGCCGTCGCCGTCGCGATCGGCGTCGGCGTCAGCTTCTTTCTGGTTCGCGACGTCTCCACCGGCATTGCCTCGGTCGTCGCGCCGATGCAGGCGCTCGGCAAGGGCGACCTGAGCGTGAACATTCCGCACCAGGGCGAGCGCACCGAAATCGGCGCCATGGCGGATACGCTGCAGGTGTTCAAGCAGGAGCTGATCGCAAAGAGAGCCGCTGACGAGACGGCCGCCGCCGACGCCGAAGCCAAGATCGAGCGCGGCCGCCGCGTCGACGGCATCACCCACAATTTCGAGACCGTGATCGGCGAGATCGTGCAGACGGTGTCGTCGGCCTCGACCCAGCTGGAAGCCTCCGCCGGCACGCTGTCGGCCACCGCCCAGCGGTCGCAGACGCTCACCTCGACCGTGGCGTCGGCCTCCGGCGAAGCCTCCGCCAACGTCCAGTCGGTGGCGTCGGCGACCGAGGAACTGTCCTCCTCGGTCACCGAGATCAGCCGCCAGGTGCAGGAATCGGCGCGGATGGCGACCGGCGCGGTCGGCCAGGCCCGCACCACCAACGACCGGGTCAGCGAACTCTCCAAGGCCGCGAGCCGCATCGGCGACGTGGTCGAACTCATCAACACCATCGCCGGCCAGACCAAACTGCTGGCGCTCAACGCCACTATCGAGGCGGCGCGCGCCGGCGAGGCCGGTCGCGGTTTTGCCGTCGTGGCCTCGGAAGTGAAGGCGCTGGCGGAACAGACCGCCAAGGCCACCGGCGAGATCAGCCAGCAGATCGCCGGCATCCAGGGCGCGACGAATGAGTCGGTCAACGCCATCAAGGACATCAGCAACACCATCGAGAAGCTGGCGGAAATCTCCTCGGCGATTGCGGCCGCGGTGGAAGAGCAGGGCGCGGCGACGCAGGAGATTTCGCGCAACGTGCAGCAGGCGGCGCGCGGCACCCAGCAGGTCTCCGCCAACATCTCCGACGTGCAGCGCGGGGCCGGCGAGACCGGCGCCGCTTCCGCGCAGGTGCTGTCGGCGGCAAGGTCGTTGTCGGGTGACAGCAGCCGGCTCAAGCTCGAGGTCGGCAAATTCCTGGACTCGGTGCGGGCCGCCTGAACGTCCGCCAGCCGTAACCAACAGGGCCCGGCTTCTGGAAGGGAGGCGGGCCTTTCTCGTTCCGAGAGAAGTTATCTGTTCTGCAACCTGACGCGACTGCCCGTAATTCCACGCAAGCGGAAATTAACCGGTCGCCGGTATTCTGGCGCGCATCATCGGGCGTGCGCGAAGGTGGCGGGCTCCTTCGGCCGAAAAATCCAGTCTCCGGAAAAAACTGCTTAAGAATTTGGGGTCGTCGACATGATCAAGCTCAATCGCATTGGATACAAGCTGGGCTTGGCCGGCGCGCTCGGCGTGCTGCTGGCGATCGGCATGGTGGCCAACCAGATGGTTACCGAAACGAGCATTGAGGAAGGCAGCGAGCGTGCGACCCGGCTGCAGCGGATCGCCGACAATTCGCTCTCCGCACATATCGACCTGCGAAAGATCCAACTCGCCGCCGCCGCCGTCAGGCTGGCCAGAAGCGCGGCCGATGTCGACAAGACCATGGCCGACCTGCAACGCTACAAGGCGAGCCAGGGCAGGGAACTCGACGCCGCGCTGGCTACCGCCCAGCGGTCCGATACCAGGGAACAAGTGCAGAAGATCAAGGCGTTGATGGACGGCTTCACGGTGGCCGTGGAAGATCTCGCGAAAGCGCAGATCACGCTGCTGGGACAGATCGACAAGCGCTCGGTGGTCTCGGACGAGTGGACCAAGGCCGTCGCGGCGCAACTGGGTTCGCCGGCGATGGCGAAGCTGGACAATCGGGCCGATATCGAACGCCTGCTGTTCCAGGCCGACGCCAGGGTGAACGCGCTGCGCGCGGCGGCCTGGAAACTCGGCGCGACCGGCGATGCCAGCCTGATCGCCGAGATGGCCAAGACCGAGGCTTCGCTGAAGGATGTCTTCAACAAGCTGCGCGGCGAGGCCGACGACCGCGAATTGCTGGTCGTGGTCTCCAATCTGTCCTCGATCGTCAAGCGCTTCCTTTCTGCCAACGAGGAAGCGGTCAAGACCGAGCAGGTCAAGAACGAAATCATCACCACGCGGACCGTGAAGGCCGCGACCGACGTTGCCGATCTGATGGAGGGCACGGTCACCGGCGCGCAGCAGGGCGCGAAGACTTCCAAGGACGAGGTGATGGCCGATACCGAGCGCGCCAACCGGATCAATTTGATCATGGCCGTCGTCGTCGTGCTGTCGCTGATCGCCTCGGTGGTGTTCTCGTTCCTCGGGGTCGCCCGTCCGATGACGCTTCTCAACGGCGCGCTGGGCAGGATGGCCGCCGGCGATCTCGACGTCGAGATTCCCGGCGCCGGCCGCGGCGACGAGATCGGCGACCTTGCCAAGACCGTGACCGTCATTCGCGAGAATGCCGAAGTGAAGGCGCGCGCGGAAGCCGAGGCCAAGGTTCAGCAAGACCTTGTCGCGGCACAGCGCCGCAAGCAGGAAATGATCAAGCTTGCTGACGATTTCGAGGGCGCGGTCGGCAACATCGTCGAGACCGTGTCGTCGGCGTCGACCCAGCTCGAAGCCGCCGCCGGCACGCTGACGACGACCGCCGAACGCGCCCAGGAACTGACCACGATGGTGGCGGCGGCCTCCGAGGAAGCCTCCACCAACGTGCAGTCGGTGGCGTCGTCGACCGAGGAGATGGCTTCGTCGATCACCGAGATCGGCCGCCAGGTCCAGGAATCCGCACGCATGGCCAACGAGGCCGTGGATCAGGCCCGCGTCACCAACAACCGGGTCAGCGAGTTGTCGAAGGCTGCCGCCCGCATCGGCGCGGTGGTCGAACTCATCAACACCATCGCCGAGCAGACCAACCTGCTGGCGCTGAACGCCACCATCGAGGCGGCGCGCGCCGGCGATGCCGGCCGCGGGTTTGCGGTCGTGGCGTCCGAAGTCAAGGCGCTGGCGGAGCAGACCTCGAAAGCGACCGGCGAAATCGGCCAGCAGATTTCGGGCATCCAGGCCGCGACCGAGGAATCCGTCGGTGCGATCCAGGCCATCAGCACCACGATCGAAAGGCTGTCGGAGATCTCCTCGACGATCGCCGCCGCCGTCGAAGAGCAAGGCGCCGCCACCCAGGAAATCTCCCGCAACGTGCAGCAGGCGGCGCGCGGCACCCAGCAGGTCTCCGCCAACATCACCGACGTGCAGCGCGGCGCCGGCGAGACCGGCACGGCCTCGTCGCAGGTGCTGTCTTCCGCCCAATCGCTGTCGTCGGACAGCGGCCGCCTCAAGCGCGAGGTCGGCAAGTTCCTGGATTCGGTGCGCGCCGCCTGATAGCCGATATCCGTTGCCGTTCAGGAGGTCCGTCCCCGCAGCGGGACGGACCTTCTTGCATTTGTAGCCGCGGACGAAGGTTTCGAGGCCTGAGGGGTCGGATTTCCGTATCTCTACGGAGATCGGTTAATCGAAAGTGAGCGATCGACATGTACGTTACCGTGCATGGGACGCGACGTGCTACCGGCTCAGGGGTATCCGACATGATCGCCATGATACGCCAGGCCAGGATGACGGTTGGCCGAAAAATCTACGTTCTGATTTGCCTTAGCCTGATAGGCCTACTCGGAGTGGCCTTCCTCGGTTCGCGCGAATTGGTATCGAGCCTCGATCAGCAGAAGCAGATTGAACTCAGGCATCTCGGCGAACTCGCGCTCGGCATCGTCAAGGAAGAGCACGCGGCGGCGCAGAAGAGCGGTGGCTCGGACGCCGACGCGCAGAAGCGCGCCATGACCCGGGTGGCGGCGCTTCGCTACGGGAGCAACGACTATTTCTGGATCAACGACATGCATCCGAAAATGGTGATGCATCCGATCAAGCCGGAGATGAACGGGAACGACCTGTCGACCTACAAGGATCCGAACGGCAAGCTGCTGTTCGTCGATTTCGTCCAGGCGGTCAAGAAGGATGGCTCCGGGTTCGTGCCCTATGAGTGGCCGAAGCCCGGCTTCGACAAGCCCCAGCCGAAACTGTCCTATGTGGTCGGGTTTGCGCCCTGGAACTGGGTCATCGGAACCGGTGTGTACATCGACGACCTGAAGGCGCAGGCCTGGGTATCGACCCAGCGGTCCCTGATCGCCATCGGCGCGATCCTGGTGTTCATGCTGGCGGTGTCGATGTTCGTGGCGCGCAGCATCACCGCCCCGTTGCGGCGCATGACGGTCGCGATGAATGACCTGGCCGATGGCAATCTGGACATCGCGGTGCCCGGCAGCGGCCGCGGCGACGAGATCGGCGAGATGGCAAAGGCCGTCGAAGTGTTCAAGAGCAATGCCGTCGCCCGGCAGTCGCTCGAAGCCGAGCGGCACGCGGCCGAGACACGCGCGGTTGCGAGCCGCAAGGCCGATATGCAAAAGATGGCTGACGATTTCGAGGCTGCGGTCGGCCGGATCGTCGAGGCGGTGTCGTTTGCATCCAGTCAACTCGAGGTGTCGGCGGGCACGCTGACGTCGACCGCGGACCGGGCACAGCTACTCGCGACGACGGTCGCAGCCGCCTCCGGGGAAGCATCGACCAACGTCCAGTCGGTGGCGTCGGCCACCGAGGAGATGGCATCGTCCGTCAACGAGATCAGCCGCCAGGTTCAGGCATCGGCGCGGATGGCCGGCGAGGCCGTGCACCAGGCGCGCACGACCAATGACCGCGTCAGTGAACTGTCCAAAGCCGCAACCCGCATCGGTGACGTCGTCGAACTGATCAACTCGATTGCCGGCCAGACCAACCTGCTGGCGCTCAATGCCACGATCGAGGCGGCGCGCGCCGGCGATGCCGGCCGCGGCTTCGCGGTGGTGGCCTCCGAAGTCAAGGCGCTGGCCGAGCAGACCGCAAAGGCCACCGGCGAAATCGGTCAGCAGATCACCGGCATCCAGGCGGCGACGGAGGAATCGGTGAATGCGATCCAGGCCATCAGCAGTACGATCGAGAAGCTGGCGGAAATCTCCTCGACGATCGCCGCCGCCGTCGAAGAGCAGGGCGCTGCAACCCAGGAAATCTCCCGCAACGTGCAGCAGGCGGCGCGCGGCACCCAGCAGGTCTCCGCCAACATCGTCGACGTGCAGCGCGGCGCCAGCGAAACCGGCACGGCCTCGTCGCAGGTGCTGTCCTCCGCCCAATCGCTGTCGTCGGACAGCGGTCGCCTCAAGCGCGAGGTCGGCAAGTTCCTGGACTCGGTGCGGGCGGCGTAGCCGTCGACCGCGCGCGGCCGACACCGGCCAATCCCTGGCAAGGGTTTTTCGCGTCGGCGCACCGCCGTCGGGTTCCAAGCGGCCGTGTTCCTACGGCGTGCAAACTTAAGCCGTCATAAGTATTCGGGATTATTTTTCCCGATTGGCCCGGTTTCCGCGCAGATTTTGCTACGCCCGGTTTGGCCGGACTAAACCGAATTGCACATGCCAGCACCGGCTTCGGCAGCCTCGTGTCCGGCTGCGCGAGGTCGGTAAACACCCCTGGATCGCATAATTGCGATTGCGTCATCGACCGGACAATCGTCGTGAGTGAAACTGATGCCCAATGTGGCCTGCGCATTTCCGGAATCCGGAAAAGTCGGTACAATACGGGGGCACCGCAATGAAGCGGCTGCCAATGCCGATTGTTCGGCTGCCTTGTGTCCGGCGTCGATGAAGAAGAGCAAGAACGACAGACGCTTCATCCGATCGCGGAATGCATCGAGGTCAATCCCGGCAAGCGCCATTGTTCGTCGTTGCGACGATCGCCGCCAACGGTTCGGATGATCGCTGCGTGTCGCTGCTGGATGAACTCGTCGATTCCGAATTCGTGAAGATCAACCGGTCTCCGGATTTCGACAATTTCCGGAGCATCGACGGGCTCGGCGACGCCAACAGCATTCCGCTCGACTGCAAGGATTTCGCCGCGTCGTTCGCCTCGTTGCGGTTGAAGGGCTGCACCGTCTACCTGCAGCGCACGTTTCCGCGCATCCTTCAGGTACAATATTCCACGGCCGGGGCGATCGTCGGTCTGTTGATGGAAGATACGGCGTCGCTGATCCTCAACGGCGAGGAGGCCCGCGGCCCGGCCATCCTGCTGGTCCGGGGCAACGCGAAATGCGAGATCGTGGAACCGCAGTCCAATCTGGTCGCCTTCGTGAACTTCGACACGATCGAGGATCGGGGCTGGCCGGGCGAGATCGACCGTGCCCACGTCATCGCGACGGAGCCCGACAAGGTCGATGCGCTGCGCACGACATTGCGTGATGCGCTGCATCTCGCGTCGTATTCGCCCGACAGCCTGGGGCAGGCGGACGTGATCGAGAGCATCGAGGAGTCTATCCTGCAGACGATCGATCAGGCGATGGCCGCCGCCTCCCAGGCGACCGAGGCCCGCCGCCTCAGTCTCGGCAACTACCTTTCGCTGATCCAGAAGTTCGACGCGTTCGTCGCCGCCAATGCCGGCAAGACGCTGTACAGCGCCGACGTCGCGCAGCAGCTCGGGGTTTCGGTGCGGACGCTGCATAACGCGGTGGTCGCGATCCGCGGCATGAGCATGCATCGCTACATGCGGCTACGCCGGCTGTGGAGCGTGCGCCAACAATTGCTGCGGGGCGAGCCGCCGCAATCGATCAAGGCGGTCGCGCTCACGAACGGCTTCTGGCATATGGGCGAATTCACGGCGCTGTACCGCGAACTGTTCGGCGAAGCCCCGCAGCAAACCCTGGCGTCGCGCAAGCAGACCAACGCGCCGCTGTGACGACGCGCGTTTGCGCGGCGATCCGACACTCGGCTTTTTTTGCGGCGGTATCGGCCGCTTGCCCGGGCCGGCCGGTGCCGACACCCGTATTTGTCCGGGCCTGCCCGTTAATGTTCCGTTGCGATGTCATGCGGTATTGCCGGATCAGCACCGATCGCGCGTCGGACCAACTGGTCGTGAGCGATCGGCGTTGCGCCGCCAGGTTCGTGCATGTCGAGAAATCGATACCAATCTTCTCGCGACCACGCCGGCGCGCCCGTGTGTTGAGTCAAATCGCCAGTAATTCTGCAGTGGATCGATGGCGCGCGACCGCAAGTTGGCGGTCGATGCGCGATCCGACGATATCGACTTGGGGAGTGGGCATGTCCTGGATCAATAATATACCGATCTCCGTGAAGGTTCCCGCGGTATTTGCCGCGATCTGCGTCGTCGCCGGCATCGGCTCCGCGACCATCTACGGTTCGATCAGGACGATGGATTCGACCGAGAAGATGACGGTTCACACCTATGAGGTGCTGGAGCAGCTCGGCAACGTGGTCGGCGCCATGGTCAATGCGGAAACCGGTGTGCGCGGCTATCTGGTCTCGGCGGATCCGGCCTTTCTCGCTCCATATGAAGCAGGCCAGAAGCAGTTCGAGACCGCGACCACCAAGGTCGGTAGCCTGACGTCGGACAATCCTGGCCAGCAGAGGCGCCTGGAGCGCGTCAGGCAGATGGCCAACGACTGGTTCACCAACGTCGCCATGCGCGAAATCGCGCTGATGAAGGATCCGGCGACCCAGTCGAAGGCACGCGAGCTGGAATCCTCCGGTGCCGGCAAGAAAGCCATGGATGGGCTCCGCGGCGTCGTGCAGGAAATGGATGCCGAGGAGCGGTCGTTGCTGAAGGTGCGCGCCGCGGCATCCGAAGCCGCTTCCGGCAGCGCCATCTTCGCCATGATGACCGGCGGCGCCGTCACGCTCTTGCTCTCGCTGGTGGGTGCGTTCGGCGTCGCAATCGCGGTCACCCGCCCCATTCAGCGCCTCACGTCTGAAATGGGTATCCTCGCCGGCGGCAACATTTCGGTGGCCATCTCGGGCACCGAACGCGCGGACGAGATCGGCCAGATGGCCCAGGCGGTCCAGGTGTTCAAGAACAACGCCATCGAGGTGGAGCGGCTCAAGGAGGAGCAGATCGATAGCGACCGGCGCAATGCCGATCGGCGCAAGTCCGAGATGGTCAAGCTCGCCAACTCCTTCGAGGCCGCCGTCGGCCAGATCGTCAACACCGTGTCGTCGGCCTCGACCCAGCTCGAAGCATCCGCGAAAACGCTGACGTCGACCGCCGAGCGCGCGCAGCAAGTGACCGGCATGGTGGCGTCTGCGTCCACGGAAGCCACCAGCAACGTGCAATCGGTGGCGTCGGCGACCGAGGAATTGTCATCGTCCGTCAACGAGATCAGCCGCCAGGTGCAGTCATCGGCCAGGATGGCCACCGACGCCGTCGGTCAGGCCCGCGCCACCAACGATCGCGTCAGCGAATTGTCCAAGGCGGCCAGCCGCATCGGCGACGTCGTCGAACTCATCAATACCATCGCGGGCCAGACCAACCTGCTGGCGCTCAATGCCACGATCGAGGCGGCGCGCGCCGGCGAGGCCGGACGCGGATTTGCGGTGGTGGCGTCGGAGGTGAAGGCGCTCGCCGAGCAGACGGCAAAAGCCACCGGCGAGATCAGCCAGCAGATCACCGGCATCCAGGGCGCGACCCAGGAGTCCGTCAGCGCGATCAAGGAGATCAGCGGCACCATCGAGAAACTGGCGGAGATCGCCTCGACCATTGCGGCAGCCGTGGAAGAGCAGGGCGCTGCGACCCAGGAAATCTCCCGAAACGTGCAGCAGGCCGCGCAAGGCACTCAAAAAGTGTCCTCCAACATCACCGATGTCCAGCGCGGCGCCAGCGAAACCGGCCAGGCATCTTCGCAGGTCCTTTCCGCGGCCCAGTCGCTGTCGTCGGACAGCAACCGCCTGAAGCTCGAGGTGAGCAAGTTCCTGGATACGGTCCGGGCAGCCTGACCGGGGAAAGTTCCCGCGGCGAGCTATGCCGGGGAAGTGAAGGGTGGCTGCGCTGGCGGTGTTGGCCTTTTCGTCCTGTTCCGGTTAAATCAGCGCAGTTGGCCGGCTTTTTGCAGCGCCAATTCCATCCGACTGCAAGGCCCCGGGAATGCCTCCTAAATGATTGCGCTGGTCCGGATTGCGCTGAACCGGCCGTATACGTTTGTCGTGCTGGCTTTGCTGCTGCTGATCGTGGGGCCGCTGGCCGCGCTGCGCACGCCGACCGATATTTTCCCGGAGATACGCATTCCCGTCATCGGGGTGGTCTGGAACTACACCGGCCTGCCGCCGGACCAGATGGCGGGCCGCATCGTGTCGCCGTTCCAGCGCTCGCTGACGACGACGGTCAACGACATCGAGCACATCGTCGCCAATTCCTACACCGGCATCGGGATCGTCAAGATCTTCTTCCAGCCCAATGTCGATATCCGCACCGCCAACGCCCAGGTCACGGCGATCTCGCAGACCATCGTCCGGCAATTGCCCCCCGGCGCGACGCCGCCGCTGATCCTGAACTATAGCGCCTCCACCGTTCCGATCATCCAGGTCGCGCTGTCGGGCGAGGGGCTGACCGAGCAGAATCTCGCCGACATCGGCATCAACCAGTTGCGCACGCCGCTGGTGACCGTGCCCGGCGCCGCGATTCCCTATCCGTTCGGCGGCAAGCAGCGCCAGGTGCAGATCGACCTCAATCCGGCGGCGCTGCAGGCCCGGGGCCTTTCAGGGCAGGACATCGCCAACGCGCTGGCGGCGCAGAACCTGATCACCCCGGTCGGCACCCAGAAGATCGGCCAATTCGAATACACCATCCAGCTCAACAACTCGCCGCTGCGGATGGAGGAACTCGGCGATCTTCCGGTCAAGGCGGCGAACGGCGCGATGGTCTACATCCGCGACGTCGCATCGGTGCGCGACGGCAACCCGCCACAGACCAACATCGTCCATGTCGACGGCAACCGCTCGGTGCTGATGATGGTGCTGAAGGCGGGGGCCACTTCGACGCTCGACATCATCGCCGGCATCAAGAAGAAGGTGGTGGAGGTCCGCGACCAGCTGCCCGACGCGCTCAAGATCGGCTTCATCGGCGACCAATCGGTGTTCGTCCGCGGCGCGATCGAGGGGGTGGCGGTCGAAGGCGTGATCGCGGCGCTGCTGACCAGCGTGATGATCCTGCTGTTCCTCGGCAGCTGGCGCTCCACCGTCATCATCGCGGTCTCGATCCCGCTGTCGGTGCTCGGCGCCATCATCATGCTGTCGGCGATCGGCGAGACGCTGAACATCATGACGCTCGGCGGGCTGGCGCTGGCGGTCGGCATTCTGGTCGACGACGCCACCGTGACGATCGAGAACATCAACTATCACCTCGAGCAGGGCAAACCGGTCGAGCAATCGATATTGGACGGCGCCAACCAGATCGTGACGCCGGCCTTCGTGTCGCTGCTCTGTATCTGTATCGTGTTCGTGCCGATGTTCTTCCTGCAGGGCGTCTCGCGCTTCCTGTTCGTGCCGATGGCCGAAGCCGTGATGTTCGCGATGATCTGGTCGTTCATCCTGTCGCGCACGCTGGTGCCGACGATGGCGAAGTACCTCTTGCAGCCACACGTCCATCACGAGGGCGGGCCGCCGACGTCACGCAATCCTTTGGTGCTGTTCCAGCGCGGCTTCGAGGCGCGGTTCGAGCGGCTGCGCGCGACCTATCACGACCTGCTGGCAATGGCGTTGCGGCGGCGGCCGCTGTTCGTCACCGGATTTCTGGGCATCGTCGCGCTGTCGTTTCTGCTGGTGCCCTATCTCGGCCGCAACTTCTTTCCGGCGGTCGATGCCGGCAACATTTTGATGCATGTCCGCACCCAGATCGGCACCCGCGTCGAAGAGACCGCCAACCAGCTCGCGGACGTGCAGAAGGCGGTCCGCAAGATCATCCCGCCGGGCGAGATCGAGACGCTGACCGATAATATCGGCATGCCGATCTCGGGCATCAACATGACCTACAACAACACGGGCGTGATCGGGCCGGCCGACGGCGACATCCAGATCAAGCTGAAGGAAGGCCACAAGCCCACCGACGACTACGTCCGCGAACTGCGCGAGCAATTGCCGCGGCTGTTCCCCGGCATGACGTTCTCGTTCCTCCCGGCCGACATCGTCAGCCAGATCCTGAATTTCGGCGCGCCCGCACCGATCGATCTGCAGATCCGCGGCGCCAACCAGGCGGCGAATTTTGTCTATGCCAACCAGTTGCTCGGTCGCATCCGAAAAATTCCCGGCATCGCCGACGCGCGCATCCAGCAATCGCCGAATGCGCCGACCTTCAACATCGAGGTCGATCGCACGCGCGCGCAATATGTCGGCCTGACCGAACGCGACGTCACCAACAGCCTCGTCGTCAATCTGGCCGGCAGTTCGCAGGTCGCGCCGACCTATTACCTCAACCCCGACAACGGCGTGTCCTATTCGATCGTGATGCAGACGCCGCAATACAAGATGGATTCACTGAGCGCGCTGCAGGCGCTGCCGATCACGGCGACCGGCAATACCCAGGCGCCGATTCTCGGCGGCATCGCCGACGTCAAGCGATCGACGTCGAGCGCGGTGGTCTCGCAATACGACATCCAGCCGCTGGTGCAGATCTTTGCCACGCCACAGGGCCGCGATCTCGGCGCAGTCGCCGCCGACGTCCGCGCCGTGATGGCGGAGACCGCCAGGGACGTGCCGAAGGGATCGACGGTGGTGCTGCTCGGCCAGGTCGAGACCATGAACAGCGCGTTCTCCGGCCTGCTGTTCGGACTGCTCGCCGCGATCGTGCTGATCTATTTCCTGATCGTGGTGAACTTCCAGTCCTGGTCCGATCCGTTCGTCATCATCACCGCGCTGCCGGCAGCACTTGCCGGCATCGTCTGGATGCTGTTCACGACCCAGACCACGCTGTCGGTGCCGGCGCTGACCGGCGCGATCATGTGCATGGGCGTGGCGACGGCGAACAGCGTGCTGGTGATCAGTTTTGCCCGCGAGCGTTACGAGGAACTCGGCGATCCGATCGCCGCGGCGCTTGAAGCCGGTTTCGTCCGCTTCCGCCCGGTGCTGATGACGGCCCTCGCCATGATCATCGGCATGCTGCCGATGGCGCTCGGGCTCGGTGAGGGCGGCGAGCAGAACGCGCCGCTCGGGCGGGCCGTGATCGGCGGATTGATCTTCGCGACGATCGCCACGCTGATGTTTGTTCCCGTGGTGTTCAGCATGGTACACAAGGAACAAGGCGCCAAAGCCGCCGCCCCAACGCACGCATCGGAGATGCCGCATGCCCACTGAACCGCGCCAACCGGTTTCCCACCGGAAGCTCGGCCTGTTTGGCGTCGCGGCCATGATCGGGGCGGGGCTGATCGTCGCCACCGGCATCCGTGCCCGCGAGGACAACAGCGCAAGGCTGAAGGAATGGACCGACACCCAGGCGATCCCGACGGTGGCGGTTGCGCCTCCGGCCGCCCGCGCGCTCAATCCTACGATCGATCTGCCGGGCCGGCTGGAGGCCTACTCGCGCGCGCCGATCTTTGCCCGCGTCAGCGGCTATCTGAAGAGCTGGAACGCCGACATCGGCGCCAAAGTGAAGGCCGGTGACGTCATCGCCGAGATCGAGGCGCCGGATCTCGACCAGCAATTGCTGCAGGCCAGGGCCGATCTGATCAGCCAGCAGTCCAGCGCGCAATTGTCGGAGGCGACGCTGACGCGGCGCAAGTCGCTGCTCGCTTCGAACTTCGTCTCGATGCAGGAAATCGACGAGCGCACCGCCGACCTCAACAACAAGAAGGCCGCCGTCAAGTCCGGCCAGGCCAATGTCGAGCGGCTGGAAGCGCTGGCCGGCTACAAGAAGATCACCGCGCCCTTTGATGGCGTGGTGACCTCGCGCGATACCGATGTCGGCGCGCTGATCAATGCCGGCGGCGGTTCGGGGCCGGCGATGTTCGTGGTCTCCGACATCAGCAAGCTGCGCGTCTATGTCAACGTGCCGCAAAACTATGTCCCGGCGGTGAAGATCGGCGCGAAGGCCACGCTGACGATGCCGGAATATCCGAATCGCAGCTTTGCCGCCACGGTGGAGGCGTCCTCGCAATCTGTCGATGTCGCCTCGGGCACCACGCGGATGCAGCTCGGGCTCGACAATGCCGGCGGCGAACTGATGCCGGGCGGTTATGCCAGCGTCCGCTTGCCGCTGTTGCGCGACGCCGTGCCGCTGCACATCCCGGCCAGCGCACTGATCTTCAACCAGGGCGGCCTTCGCGTCGCCACCGTCGGCCCCGACGACAAGGTGCTGTTCAAGACCGTGACGATCGCGCGCGACCTCGGCAGGGAGATCGAGATCGCCTCCGGTCTCGGCGCTGAGGACCGCATCATCACCGCGCCGCCGGACGGCCTCGCCGACGGCGATCAGGTTCGCGTCGTCGGCGTGCCCGCTAAGGGCAAGCCCGCGACGGCTTCAGAGAAGCAGGAAGTGAAGGGGTAAACGCCTGTCACCACCAGCGCGGCTGGAATGGCGGCTGATATTCCTGACCACCGCGGCGGCGCGTATTGACCGCTTGCGCACCCCAGGCGGGCTGAAAGAGCGGAGTGAAGCCGTCGTCGCTGCCTTCGCCAGGATAGATTTCGCGCGGCGTCGGCTGGCGCGTGATGAAGCCGCCTTGCGGCTGGTTGCTCAGCACCACCACGAACTCGGTGCGATAGTTGGTCTCCTTGCTCAGCGGCTCGTCCGAGATCACGATCGAGGAGCGCGGCATCGCGGTCGGCGCGATGCGGTCGAGCACCTCCTGCGGAATGGTGATGCGGTCGAATGCGGATTTCGCGTCGTCGCCATGGTCGATGGTCACCGCGGTCCAGCGCAGGCCGGACTCACCGTGCGCCACCGCCGTCAACACATGCGTGCCGAGCGGCCGTTCCGGATTGCGGATCTTGATCGGGACCTCGATGGTCGCATCGAACACCACGCCGCCGCCGTCTGGCGCGGGCTTCTGCGTCTGCTTCCGCACGTAAAGCCGTTCCGTTTCGCGGCTGACATAGATCGAGAACGGTTCGAGCGCGAGCTTGGCCTCGCTCGCCGCCTTGGCGGTGTCGGCTTTCTTCGTCTGGGCCGCCTTGGCCGCTTCCTTGGCGGCGGCGGAGGCATCGAGTTTCGACGCCGAGTCGGTCTTGGCGGTGTCGAGCTGCGTCGTGAATTCCGCGGCCTTCGCGGCGGTCTTTTGCTTGAGGTCCTCGGCCTTTGCGCGGGCCTCGTCGGTCCTGGCCGCGGCCACCGCCTTGTCGGCGGCGGCGAGTTCGGCATCGGCACGTTTCTTTTGTGTCTCCAGCTTGCGCAGGGCCGCCGTCACGGCGGCCGCGTCGCGCGCGGCGCTCGCCGCGGCCTTTTTCGTCTCATCGGCGGCCCTGGCGGCTTCGGCCGCTTCGCGGGGCAGCGCCTCCGCCCTGGCCGGCGCGGCGGCGATCGCCTCCGCCTTCGGCATCGGCAGCGACGGGTGGGAGAACTCCATCGGCTCGGCGTCCTCGGGCGAGATGATCACCCGCATGCCAATCCGCGTCTTGTCGAACAGCCGCTCGGCGAAACCGAACGGCATCCGCACGCAGCCATGCGAGGCCGCATAGCCGGGCAGAGGTCCGCCATGCAGCGCGATACCGTTCCAGGTGATGCGCTGCATGTTCGGCATATTGGCGTCGTCGTACATGTTGGAGCGGTGATCCTTCTCCTTGTCGACCACGGCAAAAATGCCGGCCGGCGTCTCGCGTCCGGTCGTGCCGGTCGACACCGGCGCGCGCAAAATCCAGCCCTCGGCATCGTACAGCGTGACGTGCTGGGTCTTGATCGAGACGATGGCCATGATCGGCTCGCCGGTCGCGCGCGGCGCGGTCGCCTCCTTGACCGGCGCGGGGCGCCGGGGCGGCGCTGCATCGGCGGCCGATGCCAGCAGGGTGACGGCAAGCGCGGTCAGGCCAGGCCGAAACCAACGCCGCGCCGCTCCGGCGGTTCGCGCCGTCCTGGATTGATATGCCATGTCACGTCCTGGTCGAGATGCCTGCCGGTGCTTGCTGCAAACATACACGACCAGCCGCGCCAGGCGAAAGTGCGGTCCGCTGACGCAATCGGACTGGAACTGGAGGTGCGGAGCTACCCGACCTGCCACTCCAGCACGCCGTCGGCGGCTGTGACGACCTTACCGAGCGTTCCGACCGGGGTGTGGTCCATGTTCAAGAGATGCCCAAGCGTCGTCGTATCCGTGGCGGGAACCCGCGCCAGCGCCCGCGCATCGGCTTCGGTACGCATCATGACCACGCCGTGCTCGACCTCGCCCTTGCCCTTGTAGATGACCGTGAACGCCTCGACCTTGCCGTTGCCGCTGGCCTCGGTGACGAAATCCGGCACGGCGCGCTTGTTGCGGTCGGCCTCGGCCTGCACGCTGGTCTCCTGCGCCAGCGCGCGGTTCGGCGTCGCGCGCGACAGCACCAGGGCGTGATGCTTGGTCACAAACCCGCCCTGGCCGTACAGCAGGCCGAGCTTGCCGCTTTGGCGCAGCTTGCGCACCATCGCGATCGCCGCGTGCGTCATGTAGGTGTTGAGCGGGGCGCCGAAGAAGGTGAGGCCGCCGGTGACCGTGGGCTCGACGTCGGGCCCGAGGCCCAGCGTTCGCCGCGCCATCTTGGGCACGCAGGGGAAGCAGCTGTACAATTCGATGGCGTCGAATTTCCTGCCGTCGCCGCCGACGAGATCCATCACCGCCTTCAATACGGCGTTCTGCGGATGGCTTTCATAGAACTGGTCGCGCTGCAGGTAGTCGCGCGGCTCTTCCGCCGAGGCGCCGCCGGTCGGGTAGATCAGGCGGTCGTCGGGAATGCCGGCGGCGCGCGCCTTGGCCAGCGACGTCAGCAGCACCGCGCCGCCCATATTGACCATCGGATTGGCCACCATCCATTTGGTGTAGGGCCATGCGATCAGCCGGTTCTCCGCCGTTGGCGTCGTGATTTCCTCGGGCGCGAGAGGCCTCTTCATCCATGAATTTTCATTCTCGCAGGCGACGCGGGCATAGGTCGACCACAGCGCGCCGGATTCCGCGAGCGCCTCCCGCGGGGTCTGGCCCCAATGTGCTGATGTGGCGGTTTCATATAGCGGATAGACCGTGATCGGGCGGAACACGCCGAGCTGCACCGCCATCGGCTTCTGGAACGCCGCGCCGCGCTTCGGTTCCTCGACGTCATGGGCGAACGGCGTCCATGGCAGCGTGATGCCGCCGCGTTCGGCCTTGGTCGCGGTCGATTGCGCTTCCGCGCCGCACACCACGGCCACGCTGCATTCGCCGCGCGCGATGCGCTTGGCGGCCTCGTGGATGTAGCGGATCGGGCTCTCGCCGCCGACCGGGCCGTAATAGCAATGGGCCGGATCGGCGCCGAGCCGCGCCGCCAGCTGTTTTTCGGGATCGCGGTAGCGCCAGCTCAGGAAATTGACGACGTCGAGCGAGCCGAGTTCGCCGAGCAGTCTTGCACCGCTGTCCGCCTCGGCGCGCCGCACGGCTTCCTCGAGCAGCGCCATCGGCTCGAGGCCGGCGGCGATGTCCTTGGGCCGGTCGGCGATCTCGCCGACGCCGACGATGACGGGGATACGGTCTGCGGTCAGGGAGTTGTTGGGCATTTCTTGCTGCTTTGCTTTCTCGTTGTTCGGCACGCCGTCGTCCTTCGAGGCCTTCGCTGCGCTACGGCACCTCAGGATGACGGCTCCTGGTGCTCCGTCATCCTGAGGTGCTCGCCTAGCGGTGCACTTGCACCGCTAGGCGAGCCTCGAAGGATGGGCCGCGGGCACTACTCTTCCATCAGCGCATTCATATGCTCCACCGCGTCGGCAAAGTCTTCCTTGAATTCCTGCACCACCGCTCCGGCCGATTTGACGCTGTCGATCAGGCCGACGCCCTGGCCGACGAAGTAGCTGACGAGATCGCGCGCCTCGGTGTTCCCCGCGGCGGCGGCACGGTCGATCGAGTTGAAGGCGTCGCGGCTGATGATGCTCTGCAGCGGCATCGGCAGCGCGCCGGGGCTGTCCGGGCCGCGGTCCCACGCATCGGTCCACACCGAGCGCAACTGCCGCGCCGGTTTGCCGGTGCGGCCCTTGGAGCGGATCGCGTCGCGCGAGGACGCCGCGATCATCTTTTCGCGGAAGATTTCGGTGGTCTCTGACTCCACCGTCGCCAGCCACACCGAGCCGGTCCAGGCGCCGGCCGCGCCCATCGCCATGCAGGCCGCCATCTGCCGGCCGGTCATGATGCCGCCGGCCGCCAGCACCGGTACGTCGCGGATCGGCTTGATCGCCTTGATCACCTCCGGCACCAGCACCATGGTCGAAACCTCGCCGCAATGGCCGCCGGCCTCGGTGCCCTGCGCGACCAGGATATCGACGCCGGCCGCGACCTGCCGCAGCGCGTGCTCTTTCGAGCCGACCAGGGCGGCCACCGGCACGCCATGCTTGCGGCCCTTGTCGATCATCGCCTTCGGCGGCACGCCGAGCGCGTTCGCGATCAGCTTGATCGGATGGCGAAACGAGACGTCGAGCACATCGAGCGCGCGCTGCGCGTCGAACGGCTGCGGCTGGTTGTCGGCGACATTGGTCGTGGTCAGCTCGATGCCGTATTTCTTCAGCAGCTTGCGGGTGAAGTCGCGGTGCTGCGGCGAGATCCGGGCCTCGAGACTCTTCCAGGTGACGTCCTTTTCGCCCGCGGTCGAGATGTTCTCCGGGATCAGCACATCGAGCCCGTAGGGCTTGCCGCCGACATGATCGTCGATCCACTTCAGTTCGAGTTCGATCGTCTCCGGCGAATGCGCGGTCGCGCCCAGCACGCCAAAACCGCCGGCGCGGCTGACGGCGGCCACGACGTCGCGGCAATGGCTGAAGGCCAGCAGCGGAAATTCGATCCCCAGCATGTCGCAGATCGGCGATTTCATGGCGTCCTCCCGGCGGCGGCATTTTGATGAAACGCTAGCCCATCGCAGCCATGGATGCCAAGCGGCTGGATGCGCATCCCCGCGGGCGGCACGCATTCCACCTGGCAAAATATGCATGCCCTGCGCGGATTGCCGTCGCGCGTCAGCCTCGAAGCTTCCGCGTCAGCACCTCCACAAAGCGATCGGCATCGGCCTCGTCATTATAGACGTGCGGCGATACGCGCATCCGCCCGAGACGCTGTGCGACGTGGATGCCTTCGCTCGCCAATTCCTCGACAAGGCGCGCCGGCATGCCGCCGGCGAAGGCGAGGCTCAGAATATGCGGTGCCCGCAGATGGGAGGCGGGTACGCGGACGCCGGTCTCGTGCACGGCGCGCGCGATCCGTTCGGTGAGCATCGCGAGGCGCTCCGCGACCGCGGGCGCGCCCCAATCGGCCATCAATTCCATGCCGATCGAGGCCATCTCCAGCGAGATGAAAAAGTCGCGTTCGCCCATGTCGAAGCGGCGCGCATCGCTGACGTAATCGAGGTCGGTGAAATAGACCGCGTTCTCGGCGCGGACGTTGCGGCGGCCGCCGGCGGTCTGCTCCAGCGGGATGCCGTTCTGGTGCCGTTTGGCGACATAGAGAAAGGCGCGGCCATAGGGTCCCAACAGCCATTTGTAGGTCGGGAAGATCACGAAATCCGGATCGAGGCGATTGACGTCGAGCGCCAGCACCCCGACGCCTTGCGTGGCGTCGATCAGGAAAGCGGCGCCCCGCTGTTTCAGCGCGGCGCCGATCATGTCGATATCGATCAGCCCGCCATCCGACCAATGCACCGACGAGATCGAGGCCAGGCTGACCGGCGGCGCGCCCGAGCGTTCGATGCTTTCCAGCACCGCCGACGTCCAGTCGGCATTATAAGGTTGCTTGATCGTCTCGACGGCAAAACCCTGCGCCTCGGCCCGCGCATGCCATTCCAGCACGGGGGAGGCGTGATCGTTTTCCAGAACGAGGACGCGCGTGCCGCGGCCGGGCCAGAACAGTCTTGCCGCCGTTGCGACGCCGTAGCTGATCGAAGGGACCAGCGCGATATCGGACGGGTCGGCATGCACGAGCCGGGCAGCGGCGGTTCGCGCACGCTCATGCTGCGCGTTCTGAAAGCCGGGCTCGAGCGTCCAGGGCCGGCCCTTGCGGCCGACGGCGGCGCGGCCGGCCTCCAGGGTTTTGATCGGCAGGGGACTGTAGGACGCGGCGTTGAGGTAGCAGATATCGCGGGGGACGTCGAACAAGGCGCGTTGGGACGCAAGCATTCTGGAAGCTCTCGTGATGGCGACCCGTCCAATATGTCCTATTGCGGCAGTGCCAGCCAGAAATGCATTGCTCCGAGTGATCCGCATGCGATGCTCTTGTGGCGATAACAGGCAGGGCCGATATAAGGTGCCCAACCATCCCGCCGTGCGGCAACCCCTCGACGAGCATGGCCGAAAAGAAGCCCGGAGCCAGACCCATGAACGATGCCCCCGCCGCCGACCCCGCCGAATACGTCCCGCCAAAAGTCTGGACCTGGAATAAAGCGAGCGGCGGCCGTTTCGCCAGCATCAATCGCCCGATCGCGGGCGCCACGCATGAGGCGGAGCTGCCGGTCGGCAAGCATCCGTTCCAGTTGTACTCGCTGGCGACGCCGAACGGCGTCAAGGTCACGGTGATGTTCGAGGAGCTCCTGGCCGCGGGCCACAGCGGCGCCGAGTATGACGCGTGGCTGATCAAGATCGACGGCAACCAGTTCGGCAGCGGCTTTGTGGGCGTCAATCCGAACTCCAAGATTCCGGCGCTGATGGATCGCAGCGGGCCGGAACCCATCCGCATCTTCGAGTCGGGTGCGATCCTGGTGCACCTCGCCGAAAAATTTGGCGCTTTCCTGCCGAGCGGTGGCGCGGCGCGGGCCGAATGCCTGTCCTGGCTGTTCTGGCAGATGGGCAGCGCGCCGTTTCTCGGCGGCGGCTTTGGGCACTTCTACGCCTACGCGCCGGTCAAGATCGAATATGCCATCGACCGCTACGCCATGGAGGTGAAGCGTCAGCTCGACGTGCTCGATCGCCGTTTGGCTGACAACGAATATCTGGCGGGCAGCGAATACAGCATCGCCGACATGGCGACATGGCCGTGGTACGGCGCGCTCGCCAAGGGCCTGATCTATGGCGCCGGCGAATTCCTGTCGGTGCACGAATACAAGAATGTGCAGCGCTGGACCGATGCGATCGCCAGGCGCCCGGCGGTGAAGCGCGGCCGCATGGTCAACCGCATCTCGGGCGACCCGGCGAGCCAGTTGCATGAACGGCACGACGCGGGCGATTTCGATACCAGGACGCAGGACAAGATCGGCGAACCGGCGAAGACCTGACCCAGGCGGGGGGCGGCATCACGGGCTTTTTCGAAAAGGGCGCCATCCGCATCTACCAGAACCACATTTGCCCACCCTGCCGCTGTCGGCTTACACCGTGGTCTTTGCTCCCTCGGCCGGCGGAAACACCACGCGGTCGTCGGTGCGGCAATAGCGATCGGCGAACATGCGGCCGATCGGGTGATAGCGATCCATGTGCACGCGCATCGTGGCGTGGTCCCACAGGTCGTCCCGGATGTGGAACTGGATGCCTTCGCCCATCACCAGCAGCCGGTCGCCGTTGACGTCGATTTCCTTCCAGGTCTTGCACTCCATCGAGAATGGCGCGTCGGCCAGCCGCGGCACGCCGATCCTGGTCGACGGCGCGACCTTCAGCTTGAGATAGTCGGGTTCGCCGATCTCGGGCGGGAAATCGCCGCTCGACTCGTGCATTGCCTGCGCCAGCGGTTCGTCGGTCATGTTGACGACGAACTCGCCGGTGCGGCGGATGTTGACCACGGTGTCCTTGACGCGGCCGTCGGGGCGAAGGTTGGCCGCGAACATGCACAGCGGCGGGTCTTCGCAGAACACGTTGAAGAAGCTGAACGGCGCCGCATTGACCACGCCGGTCGGGCCGATCGTCGTCACCCACGCAATCGGCCGCGGCAGCACGAAGGAGGTGAGCACCTTGTAGCGTTCGCGGGGTTGCAGGTCGCTCGGGGCGTATTGCATGGAAAGGGCTCCGCATACGGCAGGTAAAGCTGGCGGGTGGCGCGAACTTTCGTCATGGCCGGGCTCGTCCCGGCCATCCACGACTTTCCTCCTGGCATGGAGAGAAAGGACGTGGATGCCCGGCACAAGGCCGGGCATGACGAACTTCTCTACCTACGGCATGCTCAATTCGTGCCGGCCGACCACCATCCAGTGCACTTCATCCGGGCCGTCGGCGAAGCGCAGATGGCGGACGTCCTGATACATCTCGCCGAGCGGGCTCCACTGCGAGATGCCGGTGGCGCCGTGCATCTGGATCGCCTGGTCGATGATCTTGCAGGTGCGCTCCGGCACCATGGCCTTGACCATGCTGACCCAGATCCGCGCTTCCTTGTTGCCGAGCACGTCCATCGCCTTCGCCGCCTTCAGCACCATCAGCCGCATCGCCTCGATCTCGCAGCGGGCCTGCGCGATGATCTGCATGTTGCCGCCGAGATGGGCGATCTTCTTGCCGAAGGCCTCGCGGGTCAGGCCGCGCTGCACCATCATGTCGAGCGCCTTTTCGGCCTTGCCGATCGTGCGCATGCAGTGATGGATGCGGCCCGGGCCGAGGCGAACCTGGGAGATCTCGAAGCCGCGGCCTTCGCCGAGCAGCATGTTCTCCTTCGGCACCCGGCAATTGTTGAAGCGCAGATGCATGTGGCCGCGCGGCGCATGGTCGTGGCCGAACACGTGCATCGGCCCCAGGATTTCCACGCCGGGGGTATCGATGGGCACCAGGATCTGCGACTGCTGCTTGCTGGGCGGCGCGTCGGGATTGGTCTTCACCATCACGATCATGATCTTGCAGCGCGGATCGCCGGCACCGGAGATGTAGTATTTCTCGCCGTTGATCACCCACTCGTCGCCGACGAGTTTTGCGGTGGTCGAGATGTTCTTGGCGTCCGACGAAGCGACGTTCGGCTCGGTCATTGCATAGGCCGAACGGATCTCGCCGGCCAGCAGCGGCTTCAGCCACTTCTCCTTCTGCTCCTTGGTGCCGACACGCTCCAGCACTTCCATGTTGCCGGTATCGGGCGCCGAGCAGTTCATGGTCTCCGAGGCCATCGGATTCTTGGCGAGTTCGACGGCGATGTAGGCGTAGTCGAGATTCTTGAGGCCTTCGCCGGTTTCGGCGTCGGGCAGGAAGAAGTTCCAGAGACCTTCCTCCTTGGCCTTGTCCTTGGCCTTCTGCAGGCATGCCAGCTGTTCGGGCGTAAAACTCCAGCGGTCCTTCTTGGCTTCGCCGAGCCGCATGAACTCGACCGACATCGGGTCGACAGTCTCGCGGATGAATTTCTTGACGTGCTCGTAAAGCGGGCGGACCTCGTCCGACATCCGCAAATCGTTGAGTTCTTCGCCCGGATTGAGATTGTAGGTCGTGGTTCGCGGGATATAGGCGTGTTTCATGGATTTTTTCCTCCCGTTTGCGCAAGAATGGCCGTCTTGCGGGCGCGCGCATGGCTCGTTGGCCGGCAATGTAGACGCGGGGCAGGGGCTTGTACAAGCGCGCGAAAGGCGAGGCGATTTTCCGCGTGATGGGAAGTGCGCAGGATGGCTTGAGACGCCTCAATGGGTTTTCTTGAGCTGGATGGCGTCGAGTTCGGCGTGGCGCGCGCGGGTAACGGCGTCGTCTTTACTACTCCAAGACCACTACTCGTCATGCCCGGCCTTGTGCCGGGCATCCACGTCCTTTTTGCCTGGCAGCAAAGACGTGGATGGCCGGGACAAGCCCGGCCATGACGGCAGCAACGAGTTTTCAGGCCGGCATCCTGTGCATCGCACAGATCTTGTTGCCGTCGAGATCGCGCAGATAGGCCAGATAGAGCTTGCCGCCCGCACCCTCGCGAATGCCGGGGGGGTCTTCACACGTGGTGCCGCCATTGGCGAGGCCGGCCGCGTGGAACGCGTCGGCTTGTTCCGGCGAGTTGGCGAGAAAGCCGATCGTGCCGCCATTGGCGGGGGTCGCGGGCTGGCCATTGATCGGCTTCGACACCGAGAAGGTGCCAGTCTTGGTGAAGTAGAAAATGCGGTGGCGGTCCACCTTGGCCGGACGGATGTCGAGCGTGCCGAGCAGCGCGTCATAAAACGCCTTGGCCTTTTCGAGGTCGTTGGTGCCGATCATGACGTGCGAAAACATGTTTCAAATCCTCCCCGTTTCTTGGTCCGTTTCTTGGACGGACAGCCGGCCGGCAGTTGCGCGCCCATCATGCGGCGTCCGTTACCGGCAATGTAGACGGCGCCTTCGACGTTGTACAAGCGGCGGATCGGTAACTGCCAAGCCCGTCGGTATCCGGCGGAGGCCGGATTACGTTTCGTTAATCCGGATCGGGTTCCGAGGCGCCTCGCGACGCCTCGACGCATCCCGGCATCTTGAAGCCCAGCCGAGGGAGTTCCTACTTCTGGGACGCCAGCCCCCGGCGTTCGGCCGCGGGTGGGAAGGAGACGAAAATGAGCTATTTCAAGACTGCCATTCTTCTGGCTGGTCTTACCGGCCTCTTCATGGGCGTCGGCTATCTGATCGGCGGCGCCAGCGGTGCGATGATCGCGCTCTTGATCGCGGCCGCGACCAACCTGTTCGCCTACTGGAATTCCGACCGCATGGTGCTGTCGATGTACGGTGCCCATGAGGTCGACGCGCGAACCGCACCCGACCTTTACAGCCTCGTCGGCGAGCTGGCCGGCCGCGCCGGCCTGCCGATGCCGCGCGTGTTCATCATGGAGGAGGCGCAGCCGAACGCGTTCGCCACCGGCCGCAACCCGCAGAACGCGGCGGTCGCGGTGACGACGGGGTTGATGCAGCAGCTCAGCCGCGAGGAACTCGCCGGCGTGATCGCGCATGAGCTCGCGCACATCAAGAACCACGACACGCTGCTGATGACGATTACCGCCACCATCGCCGGTGCGATATCGATGCTGGCGCAGTTCGGCATGTTCTTCGGCGGCAACCGAGACAACAACAACGGCCCCGGCATCATCGGCTCGATCGCCATGATGATCCTGGCGCCGCTCGGCGCCATGCTGGTGCAGATGGCGATCAGCCGGACCCGCGAATACGCCGCCGACGACCTCGGCGCGCGGATCTGCGGCCAGCCGATATGGCTCGCCTCGGCGCTGGCCAAGATTGCGGGTGCCGCGCATGTCGTGCCGAACCCGGAAGCCCAACGCAATCCGGCGACCGCGCACATGTTCATCATCAACCCGCTGTCGGGGCAGGGCATGGATAATCTGTTCACGACCCACCCCTCGACCGAGAACCGGATCGCCGCGCTGCAGCAGCTGGCCGCGCAGATGGGCGCGCGGGGCGGGGCGATGCCGGCGAACAGTCGCGGCAATTACCCGCGCCGCAGCCCGTGGGGTCGGCCGACCGCCTCGCGCGGCCCGTGGGGGTGAGACAGAGCTCGCCATGCGACGCGACTTCACCCGCCCCTTGAGGGGGCGGGTCGGCTCACATGGAGCGCAGCGCAATGTGAGACGGGGCGGGGTGACAGACTATCCGCGCATGGTCTGTTGCCTGGGGTGACGATCTTTCAATATCAGACAGAGAATGCGCGGATAGTCTGTCACCCCACCTCGGTTCGCATTTCATGCGAACCGATCCTCCCCCTCCAGGAGAGGATGAAGAGATTAGGCCTCAAAACGCCGTGTAACCGCCGTCGATCACGAAACAATCGGCGGTGTGGTACGACGACGCCTGGCTCATGATGTACACCGCGATGCCGCCGAAATCGCTGGGTTCGCCGAAGCGACGGACCGGGATGCGGGGCATGACGTTAGCGACGAACTTTTCGTTGCCCATGATGCCGGCGGTCATGTCGCTCTTGATCCAGCCGGGCAGGATCGCATTCGCGGTGACGCCGTAGCGCGCGAGTTCAACGGCGAGCGCGCGGCACAGCGCGTTCAGCGCCGCCTTGGTGCCGGCGTAATGCTCGTTGCGGGCGGTGCCGAACAGTGACGCCAGGCTCGAGGTGGCGACCAGTCGGCCGAACTTGTCGCCGGCCTCGGCGCGCTCGGTCATGTGACGCGCGGCGACCTGGAAGACGTGGAACACGCCGTCGAGATTGGTCGCGAACATCCGCCGCCATTCCTCCTCGGTGCGGTCGATGAAGGCGCGCCGCCCGCCGCCGCCGATGCCGGCATTGGCGAAGCAGCCGTCGACCCGGCCGAACATATCGAGCGTGGCCTTCATCGCGGTCTTGACCGATGCCGGGTCCGAGACGTCGCACACCAGCGTATGCACCTTGCCCGGACCGGCCGACAGCGTCGCCGCCGCGCGCGTGTTCTTCTCGGCGTTGCGGCCCCAGATCGAAACGTTGCAGCCCTGGGCGTTCAGCGCCTGCGCGATGCCGAGGCCGATGCCGCCATTGCCGCCGGTGATGACGGCCGTGCGGCCGGTGAGGTCGAAAATGCTCATCGGATGTTTCCATTTGGTTCGGCGCACGCCAAGACGTGCGCCCGGTGCAGGCGGATGTTCTGCGACGAGCATGGACAAGCACGTCAGGAAAATCAAATATGCAGCGGAACATCCGCTCTTCCGCGCAGCGAAATAGCGCGTAAACACAAGTCATGAGGAAACCATGCAATTCAAGCACGCCACGCTCGATTTCGATGGCCCGGTCGCCGTTCTCAAGCTCGACCATCAGGAGGTCATGAACGCCGTCTCGATGGACATGCTGGGCGGGCTTTCTGACGCGCTCGACGCCATCGAGGAGAAGCGCGACGAGGTGCGCTGCCTGGTGCTGACCGGTGCGGGACGCGCATTCTGCACCGGCGCCAATCTGCAGGGTCGCAACAACCAGAAGCCCGGCAGGAGCAATGCCGGCCAGGCGCTGGAAATCGGTTTTCATCCATTCCTGCGGCGGCTGCGCCGGCTGCATTGCCCGATCGTGACGGCGGTCAATGGTCCCGCGGCCGGCGCCGGGATGAGCTTTGCATTGATGGGCGACATGATCGTCTGCGCGCGCTCGGCCTATTTCCTGCAGGCGTTCCGCCGCATCGGCCTGGTGCCGGATTGCGGCTCGACCTGGCTGTTGCCGCGCCTGATCGGCAAGGCGCGCTCGGTCGAATTGTCGCTGATGGGTGAACGGCTGCCGGCGGAAAAGGCGTTGGAGTGGGGCCTCGTCAACCGCGTTCATGACGATGCCGTGCTGATGGAAGAGGCGATGAAACTCGCGCATGAACTGGCCAACGGGCCCACGATCGCGCTGTCGCTGATCCGGAAGCTGTACTGGGACAGCCCTGAAAATTCCTTCGAGGAGCAGCTCAACCTCGAATTCGAGTCGCAGCGCATCGCGGGTGCGGCGGAAGATTTCAAGGAAGGCGTCAGCGCGTTCCTGGAAAAGCGCCCGGCCAAGTTCAAGGGCAAATGATCGAGGAGCAACTTGGACGCTGCGTCGCTACCTGGTATCCGGGCGCGACCGGCGTGACCGGCGCGGCAAAACTTTCCGGCGGCGCCAGCCAGGAGACCTGGACGTTCGATATCGTTCACCCCGGCGGCAATTTCGGCGCGATCCTGCGCCGGGCGCCGCCGGGCTATGGCGCGTCGCCGGGCCGGGCGGCCGGGCTCGATGCGGAAGCGACGCTGATGCAGCTCGCACATGACGCCGGCCTGCCGTCGCCGCGCGTGATGCATGTGCTGAAGCCGGAGGATGATCTCGGCACCGGCTTCATCATGCAGCGCATCGAAGGCGAGACCATCGCGCGCAAGATTTTGCGGGACGAGCAGTTCGCCGCCGCACGGCCGATGCTGGCGCGGCAGCTGGGTCGGGTGATCGCCGGCATTCACAGCCTGCCGGCCGACAAGCTGCCAGAATTGCGCGAGATGAGCGCGACCAAGGAGCTGGCCGACCTCGAGCGCGAGTACCGCAGCTTCGATTGGCCGCGGCCGGTGTTCGAACTGGCGCTGCGCTGGCTGCGCGAACGCGACCCCGGACCGTCGCGACGGGTGACGCTGGTGCATGGCGATTTCCGCCACGGCAACCTGATCATTGGTCCGGATGGCGTGCGCGCGGTGCTGGACTGGGAGCTCGCGCATGTCGGCGACCCGATGGAGGATCTCGGCTGGATCTGCGTCAACTCCTGGCGCTTTGGCGAAATCGACAAGCCGGTCGGCGGCTTTGGCACGCGCGAGGATTTGTTCGCCGGCTACGCGGAAGCCGGCGGCATGGTCGATCCCGACCGCCAGATGTTCTGGGAAGTGCTGGGCACGCTGCGTTGGGGCATCATGTGCTGCGGCATGATGCAGCGGTTTCGCAAGGGCCCCGACCATTCGATGGAGCGCGCGATGATCGGCCGGCGCTCTTCGGAAACAGAGATTGATTTGCTGCGGCTGCTCGCTCCGAGAGGAGGCAAATGACGTGCAGGACGAACCGACACCAACCGAACTGATCCAAGCGGTCGCGGATTTTCTCCGCAACGAGATCACGCCGCAAATCAAGGGCCACAACGCTTTCAAGCTTCGCGTCGGCATCAACGCCCTCGACCTCGTGGCGCGGCAGCTGGCGCTGGCCGAGGCGAGCGACGCGGCGGAGGCGGCGCGGCTGAAGCAATTGCTGGGTGCGGACGGATCGTTGATCGACCTGAACCGCGCGCTATCGGAGAAGATTGCGAAAGGCGAGGCCGACCTGCAGACGCCGGGTCTGGCCGAGCATCTCTGGCAGACCACGATGGACAAGCTCGCCGTCGACCAGCCGAACTACGCGTCGTACAAAAGGGAGTTGGGGACGAAGTAGAACGAGTAGTCGTCCCTGCGAACGCAGGGACCCATAACCCCGGTCGTCTGTTGTTGAAAGAGGTCTCTGCCGTCAGCGCATCATCGATAGGCCGCGGCGTATGGGTCCCTGCGTTCGCACTAGTAGATGCACAGATATTGACTGCGACGGATTGACTCGGCCTTTTGATTTAGCCTTCCCCGGCGACGGGGCGGCGTGATTCTGTGTTTGGCACTTT